>MDTD01008243.1_pt1 | contig 139213 bp, 110 predicted proteins | sample 811221 | NCBI WGS metagenome assembly MDTD01 (sample SAMN05326646, study PRJNA326480) | marine metagenome | isolation source: seawater | place: Pacific Ocean: South West | collected 2011
ACGGCATAGCTAAAGCCAAGCCGTGGATAATCTGACGGGTCAAAGCCGGTTAAGCAATCTGCTGGAATGAAACCACGGATGAGGTAGCCATTTTTCTTCGTCTGCGCATAAACCGATAGTCGATCGCCTCGAACCAGTGTTGGATTTTCCCGCGCTCGGTTAATTTCCAAATGGGCTGCTAGAGGATCGGTTCGCCGAGCACCTGTTCCTTCCGGCATGAAAGTAAACCAATGGCAGAAACGATTGGCACGATGGATCGTGTGAGTATCACGCGTGTCAATAAACAGATGCAGGCCGTCACTGTCTTCGACTCGAGAATCCCGGCACCACAACGCCTGCTCCTTTCCGGTAACCTCTGCCTGCACAAAGATCCCTTTATTGTTCCAGCCTATCCTGACGTCAGCATATTCTTCCCGACCACTCAATTCCTGAAACGATGGAAGAGCATACCGAGGTGTCAAACTTACGCCGGTCGCTCCCCATGGCTTGCTCACTTTGAGGCAAGGTACGGAAAACCGGAAAAGCATGGTGGGATCAATCAAGGACATCATTCCGCCTCCTGCAATTCAGCCAGTAGGCTTCGGAGATAACTCTCCAAATCACTGGAATAGATATCCTCGGACTTATTGAAGAAAATCCGAGCAACGTCTTTTTGGGCTGACGTGGAATCAAAGTCCCGGCGATTTCCAAACTCGGCAATCCGTCCTGCAGTCATCAGTCCTTTTGGGCAATTGATATTCAGTACTAGTGCATCTGCTTTTTTAGTTTGCACGGTTAGCCAGGGGGTCCGACCACCAGGCAAATATAGATGCACGAGCACTTTGTTATTCCATAGGAAGTTGCCATCCGGGATAACATCCAGCATTAACTGATACAAGTCTTCCCAAACTTCCATTTTCCATTGCCGCTTGTGGCCGGGCGTAAATCCTTTGGTCGAGAAATGCCACTTTTGACCATTGGACTTCCAGGGAGACTTCTCAATTTTCTGTTCCCCTGTCCCGCCTGTAAATTCCTCAAAAGCCTGTACCGCCGTTTCCAGAAACTCCCAATACACCGGTGTATCAATCTCATCAAAACTATGGGCACGAATTTCAATTTCCTGCCATTGCGACCGCTTTTTAACTTTGACGCGAGGTTCGTTCCCATAGACGGGAAGATCGTCCATTTGGTTAAGCGTTTTAAGTCCCATGGCTTGCACAAGTTTTTCACGATTAAACGTCCCGGGAGCTGTCCTGAATTTCATCTTCAACATCCAGGTCTCTGCCGTAATCGCGTGGAAGAACCATCCCAGACTCTTCTTAGCGGCCGCAATTTCCACTACGGTCCGACTAGCGTAGTCCGTCTTATTCAAAAGCGTACTCACCGATTCAATTCGATCGATCGTGTCAGCAAGAATCTTACCTTCCCACTGAACCTTACCTCCGTCTCGACCAACTCGATGTTGTACATGCCAGGCACGACCATCGGTTTTCCAAGGCATAGAAATCTCTTTTCCAATCTCTGAGATTTCAACATCTTCCTCGGTTGTTTGTTCCGCGTGCGGATCGTATCCCTGTCGCTCCTGATAAGGGCCAGCCGCAATCACCGGTATCAATGCTTCCCCAGTATGACTTGGAAGAACTTGCTTAGACGCACTGTTTTGCTGTGCATAGGCTGACAGGTCTTCTGGCGTTCCGATCTGGACGATTTGCCCCCCGGCAAAGCCCGCTTCCGGTCCCATATCCACCACCCAATCTGCAGTCTTAATCAAATCTAAATTGTGCTCGATGACGACCACCGTATTACCTAAATCCACTAAGCGATGTAGTACATCCAGTAATTTGGCGATGTCATCAAAGTGAAGACCAGTCGTCGGTTCATCCAGCAGATACAACGTCTGTCCTGTGTCTGGTCGAGACAACTCTGCTGCCAGCTTGACTCGCTGCGCTTCTCCACCGGACAATGTCGGCGCGGGTTGTCCTAATGCCACATAATCCAACCCAACATCACAGAGCATTTGTAGGATACGTCTAATCTTTGGGATGTTATCAAACAACTGCACGGCTTCCGCCGCTGTCATTTCCAGGACATCCGAGATTGAATGCCCACGAAATTTGACCGCCAGTGTATCGGAGTTATAGCGTTTGCCCTCACAGGTTTCACACTTAACCCAGACATTAGGCAAGAAGTGCATCTCGATACATTTCTGACCATATCCATCACAGGCATCACAACGACCGCCGGGAACATTAAAGCTAAATCGCCGACTGGTATACCCACGCAGCTTGGCATCAGGAAGTTGAGAAAACAAAGTACGAATCAGATCAAATAGCCCTGTGTAGGTAGCAGGATTTGAGCTAGGTGAATTTCCGATCGGGTTTTGATCCACTCGGATCACCTTGTTGATATATTCAATCCCGGCTATTCGGTCATGTGCTCCGGGAATACCTGCCGCCCGATGTAACTTCCTGGCCAACGCGGTATACAGAATTCCATCCACCAGTGAACTTTTACCGCTTCCACTTGGACCGGTCACTGCGGTTAGCGTTCCAAGTGGAATTTCAAAATCCACGTTTTTCAAATTGTGATGCCGTGCACCAATGACCTTTAACGCTTGCTGCTGCCCACTTTTTAATCGCACAGGTCGTCGATTCGAAGGAATGGCGATGGCTTTGGCGCCAGATAAATAGGGCCCTGTCAGTGACGTCTTTTGTTTTGCAAGCTGCTTGGGAGTTCCTTGGGCAACAATATTACCTCCATGCTTACCGGAACCGGGGCCAAAGTCGCAGAGGTAATCACTGCCTTCTATAATCTCGCGGTCATGCTCAACGACTAACAATGTGTTCCCTAAGTCTCTTAACTTATGCAACGCCCGCAGTAATCTCGTATTATCTCGCGGATGTAAACCAATCGTCGGTTCATCCAACACATAAAGCACTCCGCATAAACCACTTCCCAGTTGGCTACCCAACCGAATTCGTTGTGCTTCTCCGTTAGACAAAGATGCGCTTGGGCGGTGCAGTGTTAAGTAATGCAGCCCAATTTCATTGAGGAATTCCAAACGCTCACGGACTTCACGAAGTAATTCTCCAGCAATCGTCTGTTGACGTTTGGTTAGCTTCCAGCCATTTATTAGATCCAGCAATTGATCCAACGGTGTACTGCAGAGATGATCTATCGTAGTCCCCTGCAGTTGATAGGCGGCAGCGTCTTCACGCAAACGACTACCGCCACAAGTCGAACACTCCACTTCATCTACCAGATGTTCCAGTTTTGTTCTGAGCGACGGCGACACACGAGAGGCTTCAGCGAGAGCAGGGTAGAGCCCTTTAAACTGGAATTTAAACCGAGGGCCTGCCTTCTTTCCTTTACCGGGAACTTGGACCTCAAACCATTGTTCGCCTGTGCCATGAAGAATCTTACGACGCGTGGCAGCCCGTAGATCGACAAATCGTGAGCCAGCATCAATCTGTAATCCTACAAGCAATGACTCCATCATGGCGTATGCTATTTTGTTTTCCAGATCCGGCCAGAGAGCAATCGCACCGTCGAGTAGCGTGGCATGAGTATCGTTCAATAAAGCTGCTGGATTAGCACCACGCTGAGTCCCCAATCCTTCGCACGAATTACACCAACCAAGCTGACTGTTGAAGGAAAAATGGTGAGGGGAGAGTTGTTCAAAAGACCGTCCACAAACTTCGCACGCTAAATGCTGACTATGTTTCTTAATACGCCACTGAGCCTCTTCCAATTTTTTCTCGGCGTAAGCGACGTTTAACACACCCTGACCAATCTGCAAGGCAGACTCGACACTCTCTGCAATCCGGCTGCGATCTTTATCTCGCACGGTGATGCGGTCGACGACCACTTCGACTTCATGAGATACGCGTCGATCCAGTTCAGGAATGTCCTCGAGATTATAGGTAGTAGCATCAACACGTACTCGAATAAACCCGCTTTGTCGAATTTCATCCCACAAGGCGGAATATTGTTGACCTGACTCACGATTTACCGGAGCCAACAAATAAAGCCGCGTCCCCTCTGCTTCGGCCAGGATCTTATCGACGATCTGATCGGACGTTTGAGTCCCGACAGGAATCTCACAATCCGGGCAATGAGGGGTACCCATCCGAGCCATTAAAATTCTCAGGTAGTCATAAATCTCAGTCACCGTGCCTACGGTACTGCGGGGAGTGTGTCCCAGATTCTTTTGTTCAATAGCAACCGCGGGGGACAGCCCATCAATATAGTCGAGTCTTGGCTTTTGAGCCTGACCGATGAATTGTCTGGCGTATGAACTCAGGCTCTCTACGTACCTTCGTTGCCCCTCGGCGTATATGGTGTCCATCGCAAGCGACGTCTTACCGCTACCGGAGGGTCCCGAAAACACCGTCATTTTCTCGCGACTAATGTCGGCATCCACCAGCTTCAGATTATGCTGCTTAGCCCCCCGTACTCGAATGCTGGTAATTTCTTCGGCTACCTGTCGATCCCCATCTAAGTCAATTTGATCGTTCGGCAGTTTGTGTAAGACCCGATAGAGTGCCGAGCCAGTTTCCGATTCTTCACAGGCAGCTACTTCTTCAGGTGTCCCGGCAACAACCAACTGGCCTCCACCTTCCCCACCATCCGGTCCAAGATCGATGACCCAATCGGCGGTTTTAATCACATCCATATTGTGTTCAACAACAATGACAGTATTACCGCGTTCCACAAAACCGTGCAGCACTTTCAGTAGCAATTCAATGTCCGCGAAGTGCAGTCCGGTAGTAGGTTCATCTAAAACATAAATCGTCTGGCCCGTGCTCTTTCGCACGAGTTCTCGAGCCAGTTTAATGCGCTGGGCTTCTCCACCAGATAGTGTTGGCGATGCCTGCCCTAATTTGAGATAGTCGAGGCCGACATCAGATAACGTCTTCAGCTTGTCATAGATCTTGGGAATGTTTTCAAACAACTCCATCGCCTGACGAACGTCCAGTTCAAGCACATCTGAAATCGAATGATCTTTGAATTGAATCTGCAGCGTTTCACGATTAAATCGTTTTCCCGCGCAGACGGGACATTGCACCCAGATATCTGCCAGAAAGTCCATTTCCAGCTTGTTCTTACCGTTTCCCTCACAAGCTTCGCAGCGACCGCCCTTTACATTGAAACTAAACCGGCCAGCCTTGTACCCTCGACGCTTCGCATCCGGCATTTGCACGAATAACTTACGAATATCATCAAACACTTTGATATAGGTCACAGGATTAGACCGGGGCGTGCGGCCAATCGGAGACTGATCAATCGCGATCATCTTGTCGAGATGCTCAGTCCCCAGCATATCCATATGAACACCTGGGATCGATTCAGCTCCGTTGAGTTCCCTTCGCAATCCGTCCGCAAGAATATCATTGATGAGCGAACTTTTACCTGAGCCTGACACACCAGTTACGCAAATAAAATTCGCGAGGGGAAATTCGACATCGATCCCTTTGAGATTGTTGTGACGTGCACCAACAATCTTCAACGTTTTACCGGCTTGAGGCCGTCGTTGCTCCGGAGTTTCGATCTCTCTGGTACCTGAGAGAAACTGTCCGGTGACACTGCGCGCTTGTTGACAGATGTCATCCAACTTTCCGCGGGCAACAATTTCACCACCTTCGATGCCTGCCCCAGGGCCGAAATCGACAATGTAGTCTGCCGCGTGCATCGTATCTTCATCATGTTCAACGACGACCACCGTATTACCCACATCACGAAGATTTAGTAGAGTATTGATAAGCCGATCGTTGTCTCGTGCGTGCAACCCAATCGAAGGTTCATCCAGAATGTAAGTTACACCAACCAAACCGGAACCAATTTGAGCCGCCAAGCGAATCCGCTGGGCTTCACCTCCGGATAAGGTGGGAGCAGTTCGATCCAGCGTCAAATAACCGAGACCGACGTTTAATAGAAACCCAAGTCGAGCACGAATCTCTTTAAGTGCATCTTCTGCGACTAAGGTCGAGTTCTTGTCTAGTTGCAAATCTGAGAAAAACTCGACCGCCTGATTCACGCTTAGCTGGCACACTTCCGGAAGCGACAATTCCGGCTGCTGAGTAAATCTTTCATGACGTGAGTGCAGCCGCATGTATCGCGCCTGATCCACCAATCGCTGACCATCACACTGTGGGCAGTGAATGGTATTCATGTATCGCTCGAGCTTTCGCTGGTGAGGCTTGCTGCGACTCGAGGCATACTTCTCCTTATGCTCGGGGATAATCCCGTCATAGGTGCCACCATATTTAAGAGGAGAACGCCCACCTCGCCAGGTATAGGTAATATGCAAATCCCCTGTACCCCATAGCAACGCATCTTTGGCTTCCTGGCAGAGATCTTTCCAGGGAGTATCCAGCATGTAACTTTCGTCCCAGTCATGCTTGCGTGCCAAGGTCGATGCTACTCCACGATAAATGTGACGTCGCCATCGCCCCATTTTCTTCTGATTTCCAATGACCTCTACGGCACCATCCATAAACGTCTTGTCAGGATTGGGTACCAGCAGTTCCGGATCGAAGGAAAACATCTTTCCTAACCCATTACAGCTGGGGCACATTCCCTGGGGACTATTGAAGCTAAAGAGTTGTGGAGTCGGAGCAGGGAAACTAACCTGACAATCAGTACAGGCATAATCGCTGGAATAGACTTTATCTTTTGCCTTTTCACCAGCAGGAACAACGATCAAAGAACCTTCGCCCAGCTTGAGAGCTTGTTCAACTGCTTCACCTAATCGGGGCCTTGCTTTCTCTGAGATTTTCAAACGATCCACAACCACTTCGATATCATGACGAAAGTTGCGTTGCAGCATTGGAGGATTCGTTAAATCACAGACCTGGCCATCCACCCTAGCTCGGATAAACCCCTGTTTCAGCAGATCATCAAAGAGGTCCCGATACTCTCCCTTTTGTCCTCGAATAACAGGTGCCAACACGGAAATGGGTGTGCCATCATCGAGTTGTAAAATATGGGATATGATTTGTTCTCGCGTCTGAGCCGTGATTGGCTTCTCACAATGCGGACAATAACCTTTCGCAACACGAGCATACAGGACCCGGAGAAAGTCATACACTTCCGTAATCGTGCCCACGGTACTCCGCGGGTTACGACCGGCCGTTTTTTGCGAAATGGAAATGGAGGGACTAAGCCCCGAGATATGATCGACGTCCGGTTTTGGCATTTGCCCGAGAAACTGGCGGGCGAAACTGGAAAGGCTCTCAACATACCTCCTTTGTCCTTCCGCAAACAGAGTGTCGAATGCTAAAGAACTTTTTCCGCTACCGCTAACACCGGTCAGACAAATCAGTTGATTACGCGGCAGGACGACATCAACCTCTTGAAGGTTGTGTTCACGTGCTCCTTGGATTTTGATGTCCGACGCCTGCATTACTCTGTCGTACTATGGAAAACAAACGGGAAAAAACCCGAGGAAAACTTCCAAGGTATCACCCTGAAAAACAGCTGGTGGATTTCAGATTTGTATTGCCTAAAGGGGCATTCTAAACATTTTATTGCCAGACAACGAGTAGAGGGAGTGCATGGTCTATCGATTCCAGCGATCCGAGAAACCATCCACTGCGTAGAATGAGGATATGGGGCGACGACACCTTGAGTTGCATGCCAACTGCCCATTCGTTGTACATTCGTGCAATGTCGAAGACTTTTCGAATCTGGGATTTGGAGCAAGGAGGAATTCATGTTTTCTTCATCCACGGTCGTACAGAACTATCAGACCAGTAGCTGCCCAACCGAACCTCTGAGTATCGGTGAATACTTAATCGAACGATTACAGGACTATGGGATCGCTGATCTCTTTGGAATTCCGGGAGATTACATTCTGTCTTTTTATAGTTTGCTGGAAGACAGTGAAATCAACGTAATCGGATGTACTCGGGAAGACAATGCCGGATTCGCCGCCGATGCGTATGCGCGGATCAATGGTATGGGAGCCGTTTGTGTAACCTACTGTGTTGGCGGGCTCAGTGTCTGCAATTCCATAGCAGGTGCCTTTGCCGAAAAGTCACCTGTCGTCTTGCTAACCGGGTCGCCCGGACTCAAAGAGCGGTTAAACAATCCGTTGCTACACCACAAAGTCCGTGATTTCCGTACGCAAGTGGACGTCTTTGACAAGCTCTGTATTACCGGTACTGAACTGGTCGATCCCGCGACAGCCTTTGATGAGATTGATCGGGTATTAGAAATGGCCTATCGCTATAAGCGCCCAGTCTACATCGACATCCCTCGTGACATGGTCAACGTCGTGCCCCATACCACGCATCACTACCGTCTCACACATCCACTTACCGATGAGCGGGCACTCCAGGAGGCATGCAATGAAATCACCGCTCTACTCAATCACGCGATGAATCCGATGATTGTGGCGGGAGTTGAAATCCATCGGTTTGGCTTACAGGATGATTTAATTCACTTTGCCGAAAAGAACAACATCCCAATGGCTTCCACTTTGCTGGGGAAGAGTGTGATTCGCGAGAATCATCCTCTTTACGTGGGACTCTATGAAGGAGCGATCGGACGTGAAGAGGTAACCGACTATGTCGAACACAGTGATTGCATCCTGATGCTCGGTACCTTTATGACTGATCTCAATCTCGGCATTTACACTGCCAATTTGGATGCTCGAAAGTGCATCTATGCCACCAGCGAAACCTTGAAGATTCACCACCATCATTATGAAAATGTCCCGTTGGATGAATTGCTTCAGGAGCTGGTTCTGCGAAATATCAAAACCAGTACTCGGTTTGTGGACCCTACTGTTCGCGAACCGGTCTCTCAATACATCATCGATTATTCCGCTCGGATCACCGTACGACGAATGATCGACCGCATCAATCAGTCACTTGATGAGGAGACTATTGTGATCGCCGACATTGGGGATTCTCTGTTTGCTTCGACCAGACTGCAAACTCAAGGCAGAACAGAGTTCCTTAGCCCTGCTTACTATACTTCGATGGGATTCAGTGTCCCAGCAACTTTGGGAGCTCAGACTGCCATGCCAGGCCATCGTGTAATCACCATCTGTGGGGATGGTGCATTTCAAATGACCTGTCTGGAGTTATCGACGATTGTTCGTCTGGGTTATAACCCAATTGTCATTGTCCTAGATAACGCCGGTTATGGAACAGAACGAGCTTTACATCCGGGTGACTGGGACTACAACGAGATTCATCGCTGGGCCTATGGAGATCTAACCAAAGTGATCGGCGCAGGAGTGGCACACCGTGTGATCACCGAGGAAGACTTTGATAAAGCATTGAAATCCGCTTTAGCCGATGACAATAACCTGCATTTGATGCATGTCGAACTCGATCGTCGCGATGCCAGTGAAACATTGACTCGCTTGGCAGACCGCATGAGCCGCGTCATCTAAAAATAAAACGGCTAACCGTCAAATCGTTAACTGCCAAACCGTCTGCCCGAGTTTTGCACTTTCGGTGCTCTGGTAATCATCTGGATATTTCCACCACCAAGCAGATCATCGATACGGTTTCGTAGCTCATTATTGATGTCGACTCCCTGTCCTTGCGCATCGAGTGTCACACTTGTTCCATCTGCCAGCTGTACTAATAGCTGAAGTTTGCGACGGCCAGGGTATGCTCGAGTCACTTCTCTGAGCTTCGGGATCATCTGCATACCATGAGTGGATTCCTGCAAACGTACAATCATGCCGGTGGTGTATCGATCTTCAATCTGAGAAAGCGGGACGAGTTCATTGATGATCATATTACATTCATCACCTCCACCTCGTCGATCAACCACCCCTTTAATGATGACGATATCATCAGGCACAATTAGGTGGCCAAATTCAGCATACTGTCGAGGCCACATAATACAACGAACCGATCCTTCTACATCTTCCAGATCAAAATTAGCATATTTCGAAGGCTGGCCAGGCTTGGGGTTTCTGGTGTGAGCTTCTTTGATGCTGGAGATCATACCTCCCAAAATCACTTCACCCCGATCGGGTATATCGATGAGTTTGTTGGTTGTGTGCGACGTGAATTGCTTGAGTTTATCCATGTGTTCATCCAGCGGATGAGCTGTCAGATAGTAACCCAATACTTCTTTCTCCATCATTAGCCGTTCCCGTTCCGGATACTCCTCGATTTGAGGTAAGTCGGCTGTGGCACTCACTTCTTCTGTGTCTTCTGATTCTTCGAAGGCTCCAAATAGATTCTGCTGACCGCTACGATTGTCGGCCTGCATTGCCTGCCCTGCCTGAATAGCTCGCTCCAATACTTCGGTCAATTGTCGACGATTCCCTCCAAAGCAATCCAAGGCTCCGGCTTTAATCAGATTCTCCAGTGAACTTTTATTACACCTGGAAGTTTCTACCCGTTCACACAAGTCAAAAATGTCTTTAAAGGGACCGGCGGCTTCTCTCGCAACAACCAGAGCTTCAGCGGCTGAGCCGCCACAACCTTTGATCGCTGACATCCCAAAGTAGATCAGCTTGCCATCTACCGTGAATTCAACTCCCGAGGTATTGACGCTTGGCGGCACCACTTCGATGCCCATGCGTTCGCAATCCTCAATGTGCTCAATCAACGAATCCTTCCTCATAAAGTTTCGTCCGGGAATATCTCCCGTGAGCAACGCAGCCATAAATTCGACACTGTAGTGCGCTTTTAGATAAGCCGTTTGATAGGCAATTAATGCATAAGCGGTCGAGTGGCTTTTATTAAAACCGTACCCTGCAAATTTGACGATCATATTCCAAAAGTTTTCAGCTACTTTTTGTGAAAGCCCTTGCTCCACTGCTCCCTTCAGGAAGTCCTCGCGGTTTGCCTGAATGATGGCTTCTTTCTTTTTACTGATCGCTTTAATACAGGTGTACGCACTGGCCAGCTCAATTCCGCCAAGTCGGTTTAGAATCCGCATGACCTGTTCCTGATAGACCATCACGCCGTGAGTCTCTTCCAGGATATCCTTCAGCACCGGATGCTCGTAGGTCGCTTCCTTTTGTCCGTGTTTGACAGCGATGTAGTCATCCACCATTCCCCCTTCGAGAGGACCGGGGCGATATAACGCGTTGGTTGCAATAATGTCCAAAAAGTGATCCGGCTTCATCCGTTGCAACAGGTCGCGAATCCCACCTGATTCAAGCTGAAACACCCCCTTCGTTTCACCACGACATAGCAACGCAAAGGTTTCTTTATCGTCTAACGGGAATTTCAGAGGATCGATTCGTTCGCCGGTCGTTTGCTCAATCAGGTCGACAGCGATACGTAGGATGGTCAGGTTGCGCAAGCCCAGAAAGTCCATCTTTAGAAGTCCCGCGGCTTCCACATCATTCATGGACCATTGAGTAATCACATCCTCTTTACCGGAAACGCGGCATAGCGGAACGTATTCGGTCAATGGTTCGTCGGCAATCACTACGGCGGCCGCATGCGTTCCCACATTACGAGCCAGGCCTTCAATCCGCATCGCCAGATCCAGCATTTCTCGGATCTCAGGATCTGAGTCGTACACCATTTTCATGTCTGCACTTTTGTCGAGAGCCGAACTGATGGTGATTTTCAACTCCTCTGGAACCATGCCTGTAATCTGATTGACTCGGTGTAGCGGGATTCCCAGAGCACGCCCCACGTCCTTGATAGAAGCTTTGGCTGCAAGCGTTCCAAAGGTACCGATCTGTGCAACGTTGGCTTCGCCGTACTCTTCTTTGACGTACTGAATCACCTCCCCACGACGGTCTTTACAAAAGTCGATATCGATATCAGGAGCTTCGAGTCGATTCTCATCTAAAAACCGTTCGAACAGTAAGTCATACTTAATCGGACAAACATGGCTTAAGTAAAGCGCAAAACAAACAATCGCTCCGACACCACTTCCACGTGCGGTCGCCGGAATACCGCGTTCACGAGCTACGACGACAAAGTCCCAACAAATCAGGAAGTAATCATCAAAGCCCAGTTTTTCAATGACGCTTAGTTCCCGATCAAGCCGCTTTTGCACAACCTCTGCCAGGACTCCCTCTGCGCTAACCATTTCAGAATCGCCTTCATAGCGTTCCCGTAAACCCTGCTCACACAAATCCCGCAGATACTGTGTGCTATCACGCTGGTCAGGAAGCTTGAAGGATGGGAAATAGCGTTTGCCAAGTTCTAAGTCGATATCGACGGTATCTGCGATTTCCTGAGTTCTTGAAACAGCATCCTCCATACCTGGGAATGCTTGGTACATTTCTTCAGCATTCTTCAGATAGTATTCGTTCCCATCCATTTTCATACGGGACGTATCTGTCCGGAAACGCCCGGTATTAATGCAAAGCATCACATCCTGAGCTTCCGCATCCTGAGGGTCCACATAGTGACAATCACTGGTGGCGACAACCGGAGTGCCGAGTTTCTTCGCCACCGCTACTGCCCCTTCAAGCGCCATGCGTTGAATCTCAATTCCGTTATTCATGACTTCGATGAAATATCGGTCTCCAAATAGTGACTCGAACCATTTCGACGCTTCTATTGCTTTGTCTAAATTCGGAATATCCCCATAGCCTTTGAGGATCGCCTGATTGAATTCACTGGACACACAGCCGCTAAGACAGATAATCCCTTCGCTGTGGTCTTCCAATAGTTGCTTATCAATTCTGGGCTTAAAGTAGAATCCCTCCAGATACGCATGGGATGCCATTTTGACCAGATTCTTGAAGCCCGTTCGATTTTGAGCAAGCAGCGTGAGATGATAGTTGGAGTCGCGAATACCGCCGGATTTTTCAAAACGGCTCCCCGGAGCGATATAAGCTTCATATCCGATGATTGGATTGATGTCGTTCTTATGACATTCCTGATAAAACTGTAAGGCGCCATGCAGATTCCCATGGTCCGTAATCGCCAGTGAATTAAAACCGTGCTCTTTTGCACGGCTCACCAACTTAGGAATACTGGAAGCACCGTCGAGCAGGCTGTAGTGTGTGTGGCAATGAAGGTGAGTAAACGGCCGGGTACCCATGGGCATCCTTTTCCCAAGTCAATTTTGAAGAGCAATCCTGTTGAACCAATCATTTTAGAGCAGATAGAATCGAAGAACAAATGGACATGCACTTGTCTAACTGTTTCTATTCTTCTGGTTCGCCAATGCTGCGGATGTATTCAGCAATACGGGATTGTAGGTCGATCAAGCTTTGCCATTTACGATAATTCAAAGCCATCGTATCGGCATCCAGCTTGGTAGCCGAATTCATCAGAGAACGTAGACGACTGTGAACAAATTCAAGAACTTCGGCGAGTTGAGCAGCCTGTCCTGGTGAAAGCCGATGCGGAATCTCCGGCGGGTCAAGAATATGGAGAGCCGCCTGGATTTCACGTGAGTCTTCGTAATTCAACTCAAAACCTAAGTCTGGTTTAGAAGCAAGTGACTCGTCGGTATTGTCCCCTTCGCCATCCACCGAATCCCCCGTTCGGATATTATGAAGACGACTGGCAATCTGCTCGCGTGAACCAAACAACAAGACACTTCTACCGACCGACACTAAATCACCAAATCGAAGAATCCTTATCTGAACTTCCTCGCCATTGACTTTAGTGCCGTTGGTACTCTCGAGATCCGTCAGAACGATCTGCTCATGATCCTGCTGAAGCTTAACATGAAAACGACTAATCCGCTCATCGTTAAGCTGGATTCCATTCCCTTCTTCACGTCCGATGGTCAGTGGCAATTCGAGGTCTTGATAGACTCGCCCCCGATCCACGCCATCGAGTACCCGTAATGTTATCGAGTTAAAATTAGACTTCGAGTCAGTCAATGGAGAGTTCCCGTTACTTGAAAGCTATTTCTCAATATTAACCCTGATTACCAAAATTGTGAATCAACTATTCAGGAACGTATCCATCCTGATTGACGTGACTACGAAGCTTAAGTGTGTGAAAGAGTAAACTCGACAGAATCAACATTGGTCTATAGCGCAAGAAAAAACGGAGCCTCAAGGAAACTCCGTTTTCTGTTTCATCAGCGTATTCTCGATTAATACTCTTTGGCATCAATCCAAGTCATCAGCTTACGCAGGCGGCGACCGACAATTTCCAGCTCATGGTCTTTGTCGATTCGGCGACGGCTCTTAAAGTTAGCCGCCCCACCTTTGTTTTCCAAAATCCAGTTTTTGGCGAATACGCCTTCCTGAATTTCTTTCAGTACCTTACGCATTTCAGTTCGAGTTTCCTCGGTGATAATTCGAGGGCCGGTCATATAGTCACCGTACTCTGCTGTATTCGAAACACTGTATCGCATGTAGCTGATACCACCTTCGTAGAATAAATCCACGATCAGTTTCAATTCGTGCAGACATTCGAAGTAAGCCATTTCGGGTTGGTAACCAGCTTCGACCAAAGTTTCAAAAGCCATCTTCACCAATTCGCTGACACCGCCACAGAGCACTACCTGTTCACCGAAGAGGTCTGTTTCGGTTTCTTCGGAGAAGGAAGTTTCGATTACTCCACCGCGAGTTCCACCAATGCCTTTAGCGTAAGCTAATCCCAATGCTTTGGTTTCTTCACTGGCACCATCACTCAATGCGATCAAACTTGGAACGCCGCCACCCTTTTCATATTCTGCACGAACCAGATGTCCAGGGCCTTTAGGGGCTACCAGGAGAGCATCGACGCCAGCCGGCGGACTCACCTGTCCAAAGTGGATATTGAATCCGTGCGAGCACATCAGGATATTACCTTCGCTCAGATTATCACGAATTTGGTCGCGATAAATGTCACCCTGAACTTCATCGGGGAGTAGGACGTTGACCAAGTCACCCTGTTGGGTTGCTTCTGCCAGAGAAACTGGTTCAAAACCGTGGCTTACCGCCAGATCATAATTTGCACTTCCGGGTCGTTGACCAATAACCACGTTACATCCGCTGTCACGCAGGTTCTGAGCCTGAGCGTGCCCTTGCGAGCCGTAACCGAGGATTGCGATTGTCTTATCTTTCAACAGGGAAAGATCAGCATCGTTGTCGTAATAAATTTGGGCTGCCATGGAAGGTTACCTTCTTTCACAAACAATTATTAATTTGGGATCTTGTTACTATCTAAGAGTCACTGAGCATCAGCGGCTCAGATTATCCGTCACCTTCGTCAGTCGAAGCCAATGAATCACTACGGATCAAGGCGATTCGACCGGTACGAGACAACGCTGAAATACCAAAGGGGCGAACACGTTCGATAAATGCTTCCAATTTGGATTCCCGTCCGGAAATCTCAACCATCAATTCGGACTGACCAACATCCACGATTTTCGCGCGGAAGATGTCAACTAATTCACGAATCTCAGATCGTTGCGTTCCCGACTCAGCTTTGATTTTGACAAGCATTAGGTCGCGTTCGACGTGAGCAAAGGCACTGATATCAGTTACCTGAACCACTGTCACAATTTTCTCAAGCTGTTTTGCCACCTGTTCCAGCACGCTATCTCCACCAACCACGACAAATGTCATCCGGGAAAGAGCCGGGTCTTCGGTGGCACCGACTGCTAATGAGTCGATATTAAACCCTCGGGACGCGAGCATCCCAGAAACGTGAGCAAGCACGCCGGGAACGTTCTGTACCAGGGCTGAGATTACGTGACGCATAGTTGTATTCGCTATTACTTTGCAGCTTTAGAAAACAGGTAAACATGCATCCTAGACAGAGTTTTTCAGCTCGACAAGTGGGAGCATTTGCAGTTCAACCTATAAACAATAAGCCACTTACCCAAACTGCCAAAGTCTTGATTCAATGGCCAAGTGGATAAGTGGCTTAGTCCGCGCCGGAATGGTTCCAACACGGAACGCCGTCTCAAGATTTTCACTGTTAACGAGCAATGGCTCTACAACAGTACTCACCTTGGAGACAAACTTAACTTACTCGTTCCAATTCAGAGGAACGGGTGAGTTAGTATTAAATATTGGTTAGGCTTTGCGAACGTTTTCAGCACGTTTGCCTTTTGGAGTTTCTCCGACTTCGTATTCCAATACGTCGCCTTCTGCCAACTCTTCAAAGCTAACGCCTTCGTCTAAAGCGCTCAGGTGGAAAAACAGATCGTCATTTCCGTCAGTTTCAATGAATCCAAATCCGCGATCTGCTACTAGTCGTTTAATTTTGCCTTGGGGCATGCTTCTCTTCTCTTTCTCATCTTTAAAAATATGTTTTTGACCGGACAAATAAACTCTTTCTGTTATCCGTATCTAAAACTGTGAAATTGCATTGTAAGTCGTAGCGAACAAATGCAAATATTTATTTGCTTTTTAAACCATAAAAAATTGGGGAATTATCGTGCCTCCAAATTACCTAAATGGACCGATTTTCCACCTTCCAAACAGCCCAATCACCCAACTCATCAACATCCCAACTGTCTAATCGTCTAAATGTCCACTTGGTTCTGTTTCAGCATCAACACGGCAGGAGGGGATTTTCGCTCGTCCCATTGTTCCGGGTCTGGCAGTAATTCGTGACTGAATCGCGTATCGCTTTCTACGATGACATGACTACCCTGCGGAGCCCGTTCCATCATGATTCGAATCATGCGCAACATCTCCTCCTGACGCTCAATGAAAAAGTCATACGGCGGGCAAAAAAACATGCTCCAGGGGATGCCTTCAGGAGGATGAAATTGGGTTTCCATGCGATGATCGAGCCAATGAAATGCATCCCCCGAGACAACATCTACCGTCGATTCAATTCCGAGACTACGCACATTGTCCTGTATTATTCGAGCCGTCGGAAAGTGTTTTTCCACCAGCGTAGCTCCAACGGACCCGCGACTCACAGACTCGAGTCCTACCGCGCCAGTGCCGGCAAACAGATCAATGGTGTATGTGCCTTTCACCCAGGGGCCAACCAGATTGAACATCGCCTCACGCACTCGATTTTTCATCGGGCGAGTGCGTTGGTCTCCGCTGTATTGGATTTGGCGACCTCCCAATCGGCCACCAATGATTCTCAATTTGGTTTGAGAAGCAGACTCTTTTGCCCCTTTGGCTCGGCGGTCCCAGTTTGTCTTTTTGTGACGACGATTCATGCTGTTCAGCCTAGCCACTGAATCTCTAACTGGGTAGTGACCCAATTGGTGATTCAGTGCGTAAGATATTCCAGACGTAGCGATGATAACGGTCCTATGGGCAAGACTTTCGTTTGTTCGTATAACAACAGCTCCCAACAACTGAAAAAGTGCTAGGCTTTAGAAAGTAAATCACTCCATTTATTGTGTTTTAATAGTCACTTAGGTCGACCATGAAAAATCGATTCTTCCTTAGTTGTTTCCTTGCAACCCTGACAAGCTTAGTCATTCTGACGTTTGCCAGTCCTAACGTGTCCGCCACAGCCCTTCAGCAGGAAGAGGCCGGACCGGCGCGCACAGCCTATGAAGCTAAGCTGAACGAATGGAAACAGATGCTTAAAGATCTGCAACAATTGCGTTCTGAGTTCAACGACGCCAAACCGTCGCAAATTCCAGCCATTCGGAAACAATGGGATGAGATCGTTTCCAAAGGGGACGTCCTGTTCCCGGAATTACGTTCTGCTGCACTGGCTGCTTATGTGGAAAATCCTCAAACACGCGACCGAGCGTTGGTACGGATGTTGATCGAACTGGCAGGGGAAGCTTTGCTGGCTGATGATTACGAAACGTGCGAGCATATTAGTGTCACCATGTTTGAAGCAGGGAGTACGGAACGCAAGCTACACGATATGATCGGCATTTCCCGATTCGCTAATCACAAATTTGCCGAAGCTGAAAAGGCATTTATTCGTGCCGAGCAGGTAGGCGAGATTTCTCAAATGGGAAGAAACTACTACGGCGAAATCAAAAAAGGTTATGCCAAGCTATGGGACACTGAATCCAAACTTCGCACAGCAGAAGTAGAAGCTGATGATTTACCCCGAGTGCGACTGACTACCAGCAAGGGTGAAGTCGATATCGAACTATACGAGAATGAAGCTCCCGAAACTGTCGGGAACTTTATCAACTTGGTCGAACAGGGATATTACGACGGGCTGAAATTCCATCGTGTACTACAGAACTTTATGGCTCAGACCGGTTGTCCCAAAGGCGATGGCACTGGTGGCCCTGGATATCGAATTTATTGCGAATGTCTAACGCGTAATGATTACCGGAATTTCTTTGCCGGTTCGCTGGGGATGGCACATGGTGGACCGAACACCGGAGGATCTCAGTTCTTCATTACCTTTCGGCCTACCGCGAATCTAAATGGAAAGCACACATGCTTTGGTCGAGTGATAAGGGGTTTGGATATTGTTAAAGAAATCACAAAGATAAATCCAGAGAAACCAGATCCTAAAGCGCAGCCTGACAGGATTATCAAGGCTGAAGTATTACGGAAGCGTGATCACTCCTATGTCCCGCGACGCGTTACCAACTAATGCTTACCCACTCTTGACATTACGTCAGTTGCTGATATTTTTACAACAGATTCACACATGCATCCGTAGCTCAACTGGATAGAGCATCGGTCTTCGGAACCGAGGGTTGGGGGTTCGAATCCCTCCGGATGTACTCCACTAAAAGCTCTTCTGGATCAATTTCGGTCTCGAAGAGCTTTTTTAGTGCATTCTCAAGGGTTTTGCACTCTTCTGCATCAACCGGCGTTTCTGAAACGGGCTGTGATGGGCTGCTAGGGGCATTTACTTTGGCCAAAAGCCACTCTTTTGTGAGCTTCAGACAGGTCTTTGGCAGAAGTTGGCTTGGTATCATGACGGCAGGAAAAGCATTCAGATTGCCCACTAAGTGTGTAGTGAAATACGTACAGCGAGAGCTAGCTTGTCGCGAAATTAACTATAGTGGCCACAAGTAATCTTGGCAGATAATCCTCTCTGTATGACTCTTTTGCTCTTTGTTATCAGTTTTATAAGAATGCCTCATGACCAGCCGAGTTTTCTACTACTTCTCCATCACGTGTTTTGTATTCGGTTTATTCACCCTTCCCTTCACAAACAACGTCTTTAGTAGTTTTTCTCCCTCTATATTTTTTGGGGGCATAGGCGCGGTAGCCTCGCTCTTAGAATCTGACGTTGATCGAACCAGACGGGATGCGGTCATCGCGTTATGCATTAGCGTTGTCCTTGCCATCGCACTTTCCGTTTTCGCACCTCAATTTGGCATCATCTGGTGGGGGCCTGTCGTCTTGCTAATGGAGACGATAGCCATCGTTTCACTTATCCGGCGTTCTAAACGGAAGCTGGATTCACAAACGCAACGAACTGCAAACCCCGATACCTACAACACAACGCCATGTGCCGAAAATCCCTCGCCTAGAACACTCCACCAATCGGCCCTCTTCCAATCCGTCCATACTGAGCAGTCACCCCTGGTTAGGCAGCCTGAGCTATTACCTGAAGTAGCACCTCAACATAGATATACGACCTACTCTGTTCCGGAGTCCAATAAGTCTAGTTGGTTGACCGGTATTGGTGTCGTATTTGTACTAATGTGTGGTGGGATTGGAGGTTATCTATTTGTGCTGAACCAATGGTGGGTAAATATCTTCAATACCGAGGTCAATCCTACAAAAGACGCTCTCGAATCCTCTGATCCTGCCGTTTGTTGTATTGCAATCTTTGAATTTTTTGCGGGCATATTCTGTTCGATCGCGGGCAGGGCTGGCAACTATTTAATTACCGCCTTGTCCGGAGTCATTGTGGGAATGGCCATCGGGCTGGGCGTCTATGGGACATTTCTTGCGATCTACTTCGCCATCAAATCAAGCCCTGAAAGTACGCCAGATACAAGTGAACGTAAGGAAACATCACCAGCAACCAAAACGGAAGATGTTCCCGTTAAAACAGGCGTCGCTGAGAAGGATGAACTTGATAGGAAAAAGCTAGAGTCCGAATTAAAGCAGTCGATGATATTTGAGACCAGGGATGGTAGTTTTCATGTGACTGCTTTTTATATCTATAGTTCAGATAAGCAAGTGATATTAAAGCGAGTAGATAACGGAAATGAAGTCACGGTTGAGCGATCAGTGTTGTCAGACAAGACGAAGGCTCTTATCAAAGAAAAGGAAGAACTCAAGCGGACGCTAGTCTCCTCGCCAAATGCTAAGGAGTAACCGAAATATATACGACTAAAGAACACGACGAACGTATTAGGACGATGATCTTTGGTGAGACCTATCCACTCTACCCGAATAGATTGCTGAAAAAGGGTCGTACTGAAAAGGAACTGAAACAGGTTATCTCCCAGCGCGCAGGAGCTTTTCTCTTTTCCAGTCTAACGAGAATCTTTGCTTAAGGCTGGAATGAGGTCAGCACTAAAGCAAAGAGGTATTTTAATTAACGCTTTCTTGACAGTTTTTGTTCTAATGAAGTAGCCAAAAGAGATTTGCCACGCTGATAATGTACTTATATCCATACCAGTTACATCCAAATTATGCTCATAGGTTAGGTCCTAAAGGAAGGCCGAAGAATGCTCAATTTCCAAAGGACTAAGAATCACCCATACCGCCAGGTTTTATTGGTAGTTATATCAAGCTTGTTGAACTGTATATTGATGGCTTCTTCAGTTCATGCCCAAAACTTCCTAAATCGTTTAGCAAACACAAATGCTGTACTTACAGCCACAGATAATGACTCTGAGCTGATTTCCGATGTGGTCGATGACCGGGCAATTAAACAACTGATCAGTAAAAAAGCCGAGGTTCTCTTACCCAATCCTGAAGAGTCTTTACTTGGTGATTTTGAGGAGCAAATCAAACGAGGTCAGACCAAACTAAAAATCCCGAAGCTTAAGAGCTCGGAACTGGCTTCACATGAGGTTTACCCTACGGTTGCTCCATCAGTTCTTGTCCTTTCAAAAGTTTATAAATGCGACCGTTGCACTCGCTGGCATGATCGAAGTGCGGGAGCATTTGCCATTACCGCGGATGGAGCCATTGTCACCAATCATCACGTAGTCGAGGGGGTACAACCCGATGAGCGAGCATTGGTCGCAACCGCCGCAAATGGAAATGTATATGTCGTAAAGGAGATCCTGGCGGCGAACAAGCTAAACGATATTGCCATTCTCCGACTGGAACTACCGGACGGTGAAAAGCTAACTCCAGCGAAGATTGCCGATCGTGCAATCCCGGGAGAAGACGTTTATGCCATCAGCCATCCGGTTAGTCGTTTTTATACTCTTACCAAGGGGGTTGTCTCGCGAAATGCGATGATGCACACTCCGAACGGATCAGCGAAAAGGCTTTACATCACGGCCGAATTTGCGAAGGGCTCCAGTGGATCGCCTATTTTTAATAGCCGTGGCGAAGTTGTTGGAATTGTGTCCAGCACACAATCTATCTACTACACACAAACCTCGGAGGAGCAGAAGAACCTACAAATGGTATTTCGAAATTGTGTTCCGGCTTCCTCGGTGCATTTATTACTGAAATGAAAACGCTGATCGACGGAGCAATTTCATCGAAGAGCCGCCCAGCTGGTTAAATGGCTAACTGTCTCTCTTTTTCTTCAGAGCCATGATCCAGCCACCGACAAATAAACCTACAGCACTCAGTGGGATAACAAATTTCAGCAGCCGCGTTTGGAAGTCTATCTGATCACTAACACCTTCGTGTTCTGCCGCTAACTCCGCCCGATCCCAGGCAAGAAACGAGCCGACGGCTAGGGTGATTCCCCAGACGGCAACCGCAATGACTAACCAACGCGTGACCTTCTGACGCTCGGCCATTTCATCGGCAGGAATCTCTTGTTTCTCATCTGATTCAGGTTGTGTAGCCATAGTATCCCACTGCTTGAATTCCGGTTTTCGAGGTTACTAATTCAACGATACGGTCAACTTCATGATCTGCCAACGGCGTTACAAAACTTTCGGCGGGCCGACGAGCAATTGTGTAGACCTGAACTAACGAAATCTGACCGCCGGCTGCCAAAATTTGAGCAAGGCGGTCACAATACAACTCCAATTCTTTCTCAGTCGGAGCTTCCTGATTCACTTGCATGAACAGAGACTGAATCACCAAAGGCCGTACCTGCGCCGCCGCTTCAAGGTTATCCAGAATCTGCTGAAAAGGAATACTGGTACGTTCGATCAGCTGGTAGTAACCATCAGAGCCGGCATCGAGCTTAGCCCAAATCTCTCCTTGGTTGGCATCCATGATCTCCAGGCCACGTTTAACATGCTCGCGATGGAACATGCTGGCATTGGTAATGAGCACCATTTTGACATCTGGCAATTGGTGTTGTTGCTTGAGTTCAGCACAGGCCTGAATGATCTCATCAAAATTCTTATAAGTCGTCGGCTCGCCATCCCCGGAAAAAGCGATATCGTTGAGTCGCTGTAAATGCTTGGGAACGTCTGAAAAGTGTTCGGATTGAAATAGTTCACCAGAAGAAACCAACGCCAGCATCTGATCGAGTTCTTCTAAAAGCTGTTGCATTTCAACAAATCGTGTTTCACTCGTCGTCGTGCGGTCAACCTGACAATAAATGCAATCAAAATTACAGATTTTATCTGGGTTAAGATTAACCCCAATCGACATACCCCCGCTTCGCCGACTGAGCACCGGGTAAACAAATCGATTCGTCTCGAACGATCTCTCGTGGGACGTATGAAGCACGTTTTTTTGCATGCTTTTTATTATAGACCGCTACTAACAAATCCGTCTTGAGGTAATCACGGAATTGGCATTTATGAGTCTTAGCGTTCTTCAGTATCTTCGACATTGGCGATCACTGGCTCTGCATCCGTTATCGCGAAGGTCAACCAACCCTGTTGAATGTCAAAGAGATTCACATTGGCCGATTCCATGTTTGGATGGGCAGCAATATTATCTCCAAGAAGCTTCAGAGTTCGAGTCGACGGCAGAACTTTATTGAAGATTGTTTGTAGGGCGATTCGATCACCCAGCCTTAGACCATTGCCCAGAATCTGAATGACACCTTGTCGCTGTAGATTCCCGCTGATTGCATTGGTATCCGGCACATATTCCGCCAAGATGGCGAAATTGCGCCAACCGAGACGCTTATTTTGCAACTGTCGCATTTGGATCATCAATTGGACACGACCCTTATAGAATCGAATACGTACGGACTCCCGTTCCATGAACCTCACCATGACGGTCTCCGGAATATCGACTGGAACTTCAAATTCCTCCATGCCAAGTTGATCGGCTATTCGCTGCATCACTTCTGTCAACTTTCCAGACTTGCCATCCAAATCCAGATTGTGCAGAAGGTTATTTAATGCGGATTCATGAATCTGCATTCCTACCATTGTCTCATCCGGCAATTCCGGATGATGTCCGTGAGCAGCCAGTTGATGCACACCTGCTAATCGATAATCGATTGCCAGTTTATTGCCAATCGTATGTAACTGAGTGGCAACCGGACGCAGATTAAGGTCCTGCATTGGCTCGAGCCAGCGAGAATTATAGGCCGATTCGAGTTTTCCCATTTGTTCTGAAATCTTGTCGTCCAGCGTATCCGTTGCTTGCTGCCGAATTCTGAGATCCATCGCCTTAGCAGCTGCCTTCTCTTTCTGCTTGTATTGGTTCTTTGCCATATTGCGAGCGATACCGCCAAGCAGTGAGTTGTCATAGTCGGTCTCAAAGTTGACCAACTTACTTTCGCTTTGTACATCTGCTAACGTTTCACCAAATTCAATGCCACTGGGTGAAATCATCAATTTCTTACTTGCCTGGAAGGACGCGGTAGCTTCGTTTTCAAAAATCGCCGCTCCTTTGGTCGAAGTCGTGTTGGACTTTATTTCGCCCTGAGCATCCAATCCAATAACCCAACGGCCATCGTCATCAAGTAACTTGATATTCAAACGAGAAGTGGTGTCACTAGTGCCTTCCACTAAGGCCCCAAGCACCTTGTCTTCAATTGGCTGTGTGGCTTGAGTTTCGGAAGGAATCAATCGATTGATAAAGCCTTCGGAAATACGAATGCGAATATTTCCGCCTCGATAACGGTCTTCCAGTAAGGCCCCCAGAGAAGCCACATTGTCATCGAGTGACCAGCGAATCACCTGGAAACTATTGGCAATAGGTACCGCCCGATAGTTATATCGACTGGTTTCGAACAGCTCGATATCACGCATCAGCTTGGGGTAATCGACCGGCTCCACACACCATTGCCTCAATCCAAATTCGAGACTGGTAAATGCTTCTTCCTGGAGCAATGATTTCTGTTCCGGTGTCAGAGAACGAGCATACATTCGAAGCAGGACTCGCTGAGCTTCTTTTCCCCGCGCAGAAACATCGACTCCACCTTCGGCATCCAGAAACTCCGACAACGTATTCAATTTCAAATAGACTCGCCAGTTATCTGCTTCCTCAGAGCCAACCAGTCGTTCTTCAATTCCTTCAATCGCTGCTGCGATGACGTCCTGAGGAGCTTCCAGTGTTTCAACGGAGACTGTTTGGTTGGAAATGATGGTCTGGACTGCATGCCAAACTTCCAGTCTGGTGCCCAAACCGTTCAATGTTCGTAACATAGCTCGACGAACTTCCTCTTCGGTCAGGTTTTCAACAAGCGTTGTACCCTCTGCGTGAAGATTGCGAAGCAAAGCCAGCGTCTGTACTGACTCAACCGAGCCCAGACCCCGGATTTTGTGAAGGTCCTTCAGAGCTTCCATTAAATCACCAGTCCAACTTTTAAGAGTAGGAACCGTCTGGAGCTGTGTTAGCTGACGCTGGAGCTGAGGTGACTGAGGCCAGAATTCTAATTGTGGGTCGACCGGATTACTATCTGCCTGATTGATCGTCGGTGTAGTCGTTGCTGGAGTCTCACCATCCGCACTATTCTCTGCACGAGCGATTAGAATCGATGGCTGCATATTCATCGACTTAGGCAACTCAGAATTCCCGCGTTGCAGCGTAGGTGTCATGTTCTGCACACCGGCGGCTCGAGGCAACTCTACGGCACGAGCTTGTAACGGGGTGGGCTCGGGTGAATCCTCTTCGACCAGAGTATTGTTCGCGGCGATCAAAACGACCGACAGTGTATTCGGACGTTTTATAAGTTCAATTTCCTCGAGAGACTCGAGCACCACCTGTTCCAACTCTGCCGTTTGCTCCGGCTTAGGAGCCTCCACGATCTGATCAGCGTGTGGTTCAGCGTCAGAAAGACCTACAGGAGTTTCTACCTGTCGTCCATCGTTTTGCTCTTCAATGTGATCATCAATGACCTTCTGGATAACAACGACGGTCGAGTGTTGTGGAACGACAGCTGATACCAATGTCTCACCGGTGATTAGTGGTGTATTCGATTCAACATTCGTTGGCTGACCAGGCGGAACAAAACGATCAAATGCACCAATGGATAATCCAAAAAGGAGTGTGCAAAACACCATGAGAAATGGTCGAATTGCCTGACTGGCATGCGTGCCTGCCTGTCTGTTAGCCTGTTTGATGGATGGCTTATTAGTCACGAGCTTGGCTTTTCTTTCTATGGATCAGTACGAATTCAGCAGTCCAGCCTGCGCAGCGGCAGGTGTCCACAAGAAGCGCATAAACGCGCCTCTACAACTAGTAAAATCGGTATATGCGGACTTAAGAGTAAAACCCGATTTTGGTTAACCGGCCAGAAAAATCAGGAAGCTGGCTTAAAATAGATAAGCTAGGTGGAGTTTGCGGGGCATTGTTGAATTCCCGAGTATTATTCGTCTATAAGCACAGTATCGTGGTGCTCATAACTGGGGGCACAACAACACAAGAATACCAGGGTATGCTCCCCTGTATTATGAATCGTATGGAGTGCCCCAGGAGCGATCGCGATGGCATCTCCCGGCTGAACCATTTTCGTTTCATCATCAATCGTGATCTCACCTGTGCCACTCAGAATGTAGTAGATTTCTTCGGTAAGTGGATGATAGTGCAACTGAGTTGCTAAGCCTGGTGCCACTCGGGCTTCGGCCAGACTTTGATTCTTAATAAGAGAATTACGATGAGCCAGAAGTTCTCTGATCTCAGAGCCATCTTTAGTTGTGAAAGCCGGTACATCGTTGACATTATGAATATCCATCGCGTGGTTTCTTGGGAATCTAAGGAGTGATTGCGAAACTTTGCTGGGCCAAGGATGTTTATAAAGAGTCAACTGCTCAAGGTCCCTGGTGTTCAAGTACCCGTTTACACTACATCCTGAGCAGTTGACATTTTTTTGTATGGAACTGATTCCGCCAATGCGGCTCGTTCGGCGGACAGGCTTCTAAAACGACAACTCGTCTTATTTCTCGTCCTTGTCACCATCTTCTTTTGGGTCAGCCTTTTCTTGGGGCTCTATATAACCAAATTTCATTGCTGCGGTGATTTTGAGAGATGTCGCCTTGGCCTGCATGAGTTGAGCTCGAGGGGTGTAATACCATGCATTCAATTCCACCTTATCACCAACGCGTGCCAATGCAGGATTATTCATTTTGACTCGAATCGTCATTTTGTCATCGACCGGAACGGTGGTTTGAAACCCTGGGCCAGAGACGGTCATCTTACCGTCCTTAATATTCATCAATCGACCTGAGACGAGAAAACGAGCTGTTTGCTGGGTAGGCTCCGTATTATTTCCACCGAAGAGATTTTTATTGGCTCCGGCAATTCCGTCAGCCTGGACACCCAGCTTGGTTTCTTTGTTAGGTTGAAAGACCTGCATATCTTTTACCGGTGCCTGCGCTTCACCTTTGGAGTTAAAGATACCAGCAAAACTAACAAAGGCTCCTCGTTGCAACCAACGTGGTTCGGCCTGCCCCAGTACTTCAACATACTGAGAATTATCTGGCAGGAAGATGGTCCACTTTTTTCCAGAATCCAACTCGACATAATACCCGGCATTAAAGAGTCCGATGATTTTACCTGTAGTTCGGAGCGTTTCTTTAGGAATCTGCTGCTGTTGCTGTGCTGTCACGATAGTACAGATTGCCAACAGTATTGTCAGAGCAAGTAAATTGCGTTGCATCTCGATCCTCTACGGCAAACTAATTAATTTGCTTCTCTGCTCAAAGGTTAAGTGCTTCTCAGGACACTCCTGCCCGCACTACAATAGGAAGAGTTAAAGGCTCGGAAAAAGCCTTCGACCACTCGTATTAATTATAGCCCCCCGATGAGGGAATTCATCAGGAATCTCCATGAACGGCATCAAAAGACAGATCACGGTACCAGAATTCGTTGAATTCAAACAGCAAAGTCATCGGATTTCCATGCTCACAGCCTATGACTTTGTGTCAGCCCGGATCCTAGATGAAGCCGGGATCGATGCCATCCTCGTTGGAGATTCACTGGGAATGGTATTTCAAGGGCACGATACGACGCTACCGGTCACTCTGGATGACATTATCTATCACGCAGAAATTGTCGGCCGAGCGGTACGTCACGCCTTAGTCGTCGTCGACCTTCCGTTCCCAACTCATTTAGTCGGAGGTCAGTCGGCGATCGTTTCAGCAGGTCGAATTCTCAAAGAGACACGTTGCCAGGCCGTAAAACTCGAGGGTGGAGAGGACCAGGCTGGTACCATTTCCGCTTTAGTCTCTGCAGGCATCCCGGTCATGGGACACATTGGACTAAGGCCACAAAGTGTTCACACAATGGGAGGGTATAAAGTTCAGCGAGATGAAGAACGTCTTTTAAATGACGCGTTGGCGGTGCAACAGGCCGGCGCCTTTTCCGTCGTACTGGAATGCGTCCCTGCCGAGTTGGCTGAGAAAATTACGACGGCCTTAGATATTCCCACAATCGGAATCGGAGCTGGAAGTCAATGTGACGGACAAGTTTTGGTCCTCACGGACATGCTTGGCCTGACAACCGAGGCGCCTCGGTTTGTGAAACAATATGCCAATCTTCAAGACACTATCTCTGAAGCAGCAAGACAATATCGAGAAGAAGTGCAATCCGGCGAATTCCCCGCCAGCGAACACTCGTATCAATAACAGAAACGAACGAACACAATATGCCTAATAAACTGGCTTCCGAGTCTAGCCCGTATCTGCTTCAGCACCAAAACAATCCCGTCGACTGGTATCCTTGGGGCGAAGAGGCACTCCAGCGGGCTAAAGACGAAAACAAACCTATCTTTCTTTCGATCGGTTACTCGGCCTGTCACTGGTGTCACGTGATGGAGCACGAGAGCTTTGAAGATGAGGCTATTGCGGGGCTACTCAATGAGAAGTTCATCAACATCAAAGTAGATCGCGAAGAGCGACCAGACCTGGATCAGATCTACATGAACGCGGTACAGATCCTAACAGGCCATGGCGGTTGGCCAATGAGCGTCTTCCTGACTCCCGATCTAAAGCCGTTTTTCGGTGGGACCTATTGGCCTCCAAAACAGCGGGGGCAAATGCCGGGCTTCACCCAGATTATCGAAGGAGTGGAACGGGCCTGGATCAACCGTAACGATCAGGCATTGGCATATGCCGATGAGCTGACTGAAAAAATCCGTCAGGTCGGATTCGGCGATTCCATAGGTGAGACCCACCTTTCCAATGACCTGATTGATGCAGCGCTTGTGGCTTTGGAAAACAATTTCGATTTTCAACATGGCGGATTTGGGAGCTCTCCCAAATTTCCCAACGCGATGAATTTGGAATTATTACTTCGAAGTTGGGTACGGACAGGGAACCAAACGTTACTGGACATGGTCACCTTGAATCTCGACAAAATGGCTCTGGGCGGTATTTACGATCACCTTGGTGGTGGTTTTGCACGATACAGCGTTGACGCCCGATGGCTCGTACCCCATTTTGAAAAAATGTTGTATGACAATGGTCAGTTAGTCGACATTTACCTGCACGCCTTTCAGGTAACCGGTTCACCTTTATATGAAGCAACGATTCGTCAAACCTGTGATTACATATTACACACAATGACCGACTCGGAATTCGGATGCTTCTTCAGCACCGAAGATGCTGACAGCGAAGGGGAGGAAGGCAAATTCTACGTCTGGTCTCCGAAGGAAATCTTAGAGGTCCTTGGCGAGGATCGTGGGACACGATTTTGTGAAATCTACGACATCACGGAGAGTGGAAATTTTGAAGGTCAGAGCATCCTCAATCTATCTCAACCGTTGGAAAGTGACTCTGCTAACGGACTGTCGACCACAGAATTAAACTCGCTTGAAGAATCCCGACAGTCTCTTTTTGAACACCGTGCGAAGCGAATCCGGCCCGGGCTCGACGACAAAGTACTCGTGAGTTGGAATGCCTTGATGATTCAATCCATGGCTCAGGTCGGTGTCGTTCTGGAAGATACAAAGTACTTAGAGGCTGCTATACAGGCTGCCGATTTCATTCTGGAACATATGACGGTAGCCTCCGAGGATTCCAATCTACGTCTTCTTCATAGTTGGCGTCACGGACAAGCGAAGCTTAATGCTTATCTGGATGATTACAGTTATTTGGCAAATGCTTGTACCACTCTCTATGAATGCACCGGAGATGACCGCTGGATTCAAACGGCTGGCGAATTGACCGAAACCATCTTGGATCATTTTCATGACAATGAGAATGGCGGATTCTTCTTTACCTCAGATGACCACGAATCTCTGATCACTCGTAACAAAGACAGCTTTGACTCTAGCGTCCCCAGTGGTAACTCTATGACCGCCTATGTTCTGGCTCGACTAGGGAAGCTATGCAATAACGTTAAGTGGCTGGAGTTGTCGGAACAAACGATTCTCAATTCGATGAAAATCCTAGAACGCGCTCCGGCGGGCTGTGGCCAGATGTTATTGGCCTTGGATTTCCTTTTGAACGATACCCAGGAAATTGTCATTGCTTCAGAAAGTCCCTCTGAGCTAGAGCAATGGCGAAAACAGATTTTCAGCGGCTTCATCGCTCGTCGCACTATCGCTTATCTACAACCGAATCAGGATGGCGTAGCCGTTTTACGTGATATGAGTCAAACGAAAACATTACTCAACGGGCAAACAACGATTTATATCTGTCATGATTTTTCGTGCCAGAATCCACTCACGAATCATGGCGAGATAAAGGCCGTATTCGATACAATGAAGGCAACGGATTCCTCTTCATGAATTGGTCGTTCCATTTATTAGGCGACGCAGGCAGGCACCATGTGGGCACGTAAACGCTTTGATCTCAGCTGGCTGGATATCGGCTACGGCATGATACAGTGCGCTCGGATCGGATCGGTCGACCCTTCGTTCGTGAGCCAAAGTTGGAAAGATTCACGCCATGCATTTAGTTGCCTTAGTGTCCGAACTGGTTTCGATCTGTTACTTCAGGCGTTAGCCCTACCACGTGGAAGTGAGATCATCGTCAGTGCTCTCACCATCGAAGGCATGCTGACGATTATTGAAGAGCACGGTCTGGTTGCGGTTCCGGTAGATCTGGACATAGACACACTGGCGCCGAAAGCCGAACAAATCGAGAGTTTAATCACCGATAAAACCAAGCTCGTGTTGATTGCTCATCTGTTTGGTTCGACCATTGATCTCGAAGCGATCGCGGGGCTCGCCCAAAGACATCAACTATTACTAATCGAAGATTGTGCTCAGCAATTTGATGGAATGCCGGAAGGCAAACAGGACATTGCAGACGTGTCCATGTATAGCTTTGGGCCTATTAAAACGGCGACAGCTTTGGGCGGCGCGGTCTTTTCCGTGGCTCGCAAAGAACTGGCTGATCAACTTACTCAATTGGAGTCACAATATCCCAAGCGTTCGCGTTCTTTCTTCTTTCGACGGTTGCTGAAATACAGTTTTTTGAAATTCATCTCCTACAAGCTGTCATTCGCTTGCTTCATCGGCTGTGTCAAACTCTGTGGTAAGGACTACAACAAACTACTGAAGAAGAGTACGCGAGGATTCTCTGGAAATGACTTCTTCGGGTTAATTCGTCGACGCCCAAGTTCTCCACTGGTAGTCCTGCTTGCTCGCAAACTAAAACGGTTCAATGGAAAGGCTCTTGAAGGCCAACGCAAGCTGGGGAATTGCTTAGCCGAAATGCTTCAGAATGACGCGGATTATCAGATAGCCGGCCTACGGGCTCCGGCAAACCACTTTTGGGTTTTCCCAGTGTTAGTCGGCGATCCGGAAAGTGTTGAATTGCATCTTCGGGTGATGGGTTTTGACGCTGATCGACGAGGCAGCATGGTGGTTGTTCAACCACCGAGTGGCCGGGATTACCCCGCCCCGGAGAACGCTCGGGTGATTTTAGACCAGGCCGTATTTTTACCACTCTATTACCCAATGACGCTGGGCACGATGGATAAGTTGGCGAGGGCTGTTATTGAGGGGGATCAAACTCAGAAATCTGTCCCGACTCAAGTCGATGCTTGTGTCCGTAGCGTCCCTGAAAGTCTTGCGCAGGATACTTAACGCGATTCTTCTGCATCTTCTTATCGATCGTGTCAGACACGTCGATCTCGAGTTGATTCGCTAATGCCAGTGCATAGCAAAGAACATCAGCCAACTCTTCCCCTACGGCTTCTAGCTTTTCCTTGTTGGAAATTATTTCCCGCGACTCCTGCATCGATATCCACTGAAAGTGTTCCATTAGTTCGGCAGCCTCGATGGCCATCGACATACTAATGTTCTTTGGAGAATGGAATTGGTTCCAGTCACGCTCGTCCACAAATTCAGCGATCAACTGCGCAAGCTCACTTACTGTTGTTGTCTGATCGTTCACGATGGGTCATCCTGAGATTTCAAATAGGCGGCCGTCGCTTCCTGATAAACTGCCTGGATCGATACGTCATGCGTTTCACTAATTATCCGGCAGGCTTCATATTCCGGTGAAAATCTTTGCTCACCATCGGGAAGCGTTGCCAGCTTACCCTCAATTTTTCCCCAAAGTGTCTCCACTTGATGCGCTTCTCGTGGAAGCACATGACGACTGGCAAGCCATTTACGAATGCCGATAGTTGACGTTTGTTTGAATAGAATCTTTTCAAGTCGTTTGACGTCTGCCGCATAACACAAAACTGTCAGCTTCACGCCGGGACGGTTTTTTTTCATCTGGATGGATGAGGAGTAGACATCGAGAGCCCCAGCTTCGCCCAGCAATTCTGCACAGTGTCCGATGATTTCTCCGGACGTATCGTCCAGATTTGTTTCCAGTACCCAAATCTGATCGGCCACCGAGGCTTCATCCACTTGCCCGACAAGCAGCCGCAAAATATTGCCCTGTGTTTCCAGATCCTTGTCACCAGCTCCATACCCGATCGTCTCAATCTGCATCGGTGGTAAGTATCCGAATTGATCAACGATGGTCGAGGCGATCGCCGCGCCGGTAGGCGTCGTCAGTTCACACTCCACATCGCTGGGAGCAATCGGAATTCCCTTTAACAGCTCGGCCGTGGCAGGCGCCGGAATGCTCACTCGACCGTGAGCAATTTTGACAAAGCCGTGCCCGGTTGGAATAGGGGAACATTCAATCCGTTCGACGCCGAGCAAATCCCATCCGATTGCACTTCCTACAATATCTGCAATCGAATCCACTGCTCCGACTTCATGAAAATGTACTTTCCTCAAAGTGGACCCATGAACATGTGCCTCGGCTTCTCCCAGTCGCGTGAAAATTCGCTTGGCAAGCTCTTTCTGGGAAGGGGTGATGACATCACTTGCATCGATCATATCTGTGATGTGATGCAAATGACGATGGGCATGCTCCGGCTCATGCTCGACCGTCACGCTGGTAGCTCGAAAGCCCTTTTTCTTGACCTCGGTGGCCACCAGACGACAATCGGGCAAGCCAAGCGAGTCAATTCCGGCCTGGATCGCTGACAGGTCCACACCAGCATCCACCAATGCGCCCAGTGTCATGTCTCCAGAAATACCACTCATACAGTCCAGATAAGCGATCTTCATCATGTCTCTTTCATCTGTTGTTTAGTCAGTTCGATCCCTGTCGTTTGTCGGGACATCTTTAATATACCTTAGGGGATGCATGGTAGAATACGACCTATGGCGAAGTATAAAAACCGACCTCAGTGGCAGCTACCCAAAGGGGTTTCCCACGGCCTCTGGGATTACACCCAATCGAATTCCATTGCAGACGATTACGACGAATACTTCTCATACACGAGTCTATTTGAGTTAGATCAGGGCCTGGTACTGGAAACGCTCGCGCAAGTAGGAAAGCCAAACGAGCTGGTTGCTGACCTGGGCTGTGGAACTGGGCGAGCTCTGGTTCCCGTCGTGGAAGCAGGCTATCGCGGGCTGGCCATTGATCTTTCCTGGCCGATGTTACAGCTGGTGCAACAGAAAGCTCAGCAACAGAAGCTGAACATCCAGTGCCTACGAACGAATCTGGTCGAGATGAACGGATTGGCTGAAAATTCGGTGGACCATTGTATTTGTCTGTTTAGTACGCTGGGCATGATCTCCGGAAAAGATAATCGTCAGGCAACGTTGCAGCATATTGCCCGTATTATGAAACCTGGTGGCAGATTCATTCTTCATGTCCACAATTACTGGTACAACCTTTACGATCCAGGAGGTCCGAAATGGCTTATTCGCAACTGGCTTCAAAGTTTGTTTACCAAAAACGTTCAACGGGGAGATCGCCAGTTTAGCTATCGAGGCGTGCCCAATATGTTCTTACATGTGTTTCGATACCGTGAGATTAAGCGGGCATTAAAGTCTGCAGGTTTATCGATCGAACGAACCGTGCCGCTGCATGCTCAACGTCAAAGGCCACTATGCAATCCATGGTTGTTCAGAGATCTACGGGCCAATGGCTGGATATTCTCAATTCGTCATCATGGTCACCCATAGAAGTTGGGCCCGATGGGCCCCGAATCGAGCCTCATAATTTACCTCGATGGCACAACCGATATGAGTTGAGGACCTGTTGTTTCTCACGATCGATGAGTTGGGCAATCTTGGTTTTAGCCCGTTGTGAGGTTTCCAATACGAGTTTATAATTTCGTTTTCGATGCAAAATAAGTCGAAAAACACTGGTTTTAATAACGAGTCAGAGTGTGAGTCGATTGAAGATTCACAAGGTACCTATAGAAACTCTAGCTTTGAGTTGAAGGAGATTAACGTGGCAATTCGTGTTGCTATTAACGGTTTTGGACGTATTGGACGTCTGACTTTTCGTAACCTCATGCGTCGTAGTGACGAATTTGAAGTGGTTGCAATTAACGACCTGACTGACAATAAAACACTTCGTACTCTGCTCAAATACGACAGTATCCATGGGCGATATGATGGCGATGTTGAATACGATGATGACAATCTCATCGTTAACGGTCAAGCAATCCGAGCTCTTGCTGAACGTAATCCTGCTGATCTACCATGGGGCGATCTGGGAATCGATGTAGTCATCGAAAGTACCGGTATCTTCACTTCGCGAGGCGGAGATGGTAAAGCTGGTTACTCTTCACACCTAGAAGCTGGTGCCAAAAAAGTAATCCTCAGTGCTCCTGCCAAAGATGGGGCAGACCTCACTGTGGTTATGGGAGTCAATCAGGATCTGCTTACTCCTGAAATGAAATGTATTTCCAACGCAAGTTGCACAACAAACTGCCTGGCTCCAATCGCGAAAGTACTGAATGATAACTTCGGTTTTGAATCAGGACTGATGACAACCGTTCACGCTTACACCAATGACCAGCGAATGCAGGACATGCCTCACAGTGACCTGTACCGGGCTCGTGCTGGTGCCCAAAACATCATCCCAACCTCCACTGGTGCTGCGAAAGCTGTTGGACTCGTTATCCCAGAACTTAATGGCAAGCTAACCGGCATCGCCATGCGAGTACCTGTTCCAACTGGTTCTGTTGTGGACCTGACAGTCAATCTTGGCAAATCCACTACGGCAGAAGAAATCAATGCGACGATGCAAGCTGCCGCTGAAGGCCCACTTAAGGGTGTTCTTAAGTACGCTGTTGATCCATTGGTTTCAACCGACATCATTGGCGATCCTCACAGTTCCATTCTGGCTAAGGACTTTACTCAGGTCCTGGGGGGTGAAGGTACGATGGCGAAAGTTGTTAGCTGGTACGACAACGAATGGGGTTACTCCAACCGAACTGCAGACCTCTGCTCGCTATTCGGCAATATGTAATTTCAAGTTATCGCCAAACCAAGGTATAACTAACCGCTGAGGTCACAAGCCTCTGCGGTTTTTTTATGCCCCTATTCATTGCAACTATTTTTTACCTGATAGGCTCTATGATTCACTTCAACGAACTCAATGCTCCCAAACCGGAACTCGACAGCGTTGCCGACCAAAGCATCGCCATCCTCGATAAGATTCAATCCTCGCAACAAACCGAAGACGTTCTTACTTCGATGAAAGAATGGGATCAGCAACGTCGCGAGGTTGGCACTTACCTGGCGTTGGTTTATTTACGGTTCACTCAAAACACAGCTGACTTGCAGGCCAAACAGGCGAAAGATGAATCGGATGCGATGCGTCCGAAGCTTACTGAGCTGGAAAACAATATCAAAAAAGCTCTGGTACAACATCCATGCCGTCAGGAATTGGAACAGCAAATAGGTTCTCAGATGTTTAGTCTTTGGGAATCTGAAATTCCGACTTTTGATCCGGCAATCGCCGAAGACTTGATTGAAGAATCGGGACTGGAGTCTCAATACACCGCGCTCACCGCATCCGCAGAGTTTGAATTTAATGGTGAAACACACAACCATTCGACCATCGGGAAATATCGTGAGTATTCGGATCGGGAACTGCGTTATGGTGCTGAGAAAGTAAAGTGGCAGTGGTTTGAAGAGAATGGGGATGAGCTGGATGACATCTACGACAAAATGGTGCAACTTCGACACGCCATGTCGCAAAAGCTAGGATTCGAGAATTATGTCGAATTAGCTTACCTCAAAATGTGTCGTGTCGACTACGACCAGCAGGATGTTGCTCGTTATCGACAAATGGTCCGAGATCACGTGACTCCACTTGGAGAGGTAATCCGAGAACAACAAGCTCAGGCATTAGGCATCGAAAAGACAATGTACTGGGACGAAGCCGTCTACTTAAGTGAAGGAAATCCACTCCCACCGGAAGATTACAATACGATGATTCGGTTGGCGCAGGAGATGTTCGACCAGCAGGGATATGGTCTGGACGACTTTTTCCGAGTCATGACTGAAGGCGGGTATATGGATTTGCAAAGTCGGAAAGGCAAAGCCGGAGGCGGATACTGTATGTCCTTCGATACCATTGGAATGCCTTTCATTTTTGCCAACTTCAAAGGTACTCGGGCCGATGTCGAAGTCTTCACTCATGAGATGGGCCATGCGTTTCAGGGATACATGAGTCGCAACCAACCCTGGACCGACTATCTCTGGCCGACCTACGAATCGTGCGAAATTCACTCCATGGGATTAGAGTTTTTAACTTATCCTCAGATGGATTTATTCTTCGGGGATCGAGCGGACCAATTCCGACGAATCCATCTCTCCAGCAGTCTGATGTTTCTGCCGTATGGAGTAAGCGTCGATGAATACCAACATCGAGTTTACGAGAAACCCAATGCGACTCGAGAGGAACGTCATACGATGTGGAAAGACATCGAACAGAGCTACATGCCATTCGTTGATTACGGAGATCTGCCCCATGCTCCCAAAGGAGCTCGTTGGCATGACAAACAACACATTTTTCGTTCTCCCTTCTACTATATTGATTACACATTGGCCCAAACCTGTGCCTTGCAATTCTGGATTCGTGCTCAACAAGACCGTGCCACCGCGATGGATGACTATGTGGCGTTGTGTAAACGTGGAGGAGAAGCACCGTTCCAGCAGTTGGTGAAAGGAGCCAATCTGATCAGCCCGTTTGAGCAGGGTTGTTTGGAAGGAGTGGTCAAGCAAAGCCGCGTCACATTGGGACTCTAATATGGAGAATCTCCGGAGATCTCTATGGCCGATACCGCCAACCGCCCAAATGTCTAAATGGTTAATTGGTTTCATGTTTAAATGGAAATGAAAGCTACAATTCGAGCATTGTTGTTGCTGACTATTTTGGTTGCCACTGCCCACGCCTGTTTATGGGATACCGATACACTCGATGAAGAAAGAAGCGATTCACCATCGGCCATCGAATTAGTCACCGGTGCCTTTGCTCGTCATAGCGCCGCGTTTTATCGCTGGAGGATCCAGGACCGCCAGCAGAAACTGGAGGATGGCGATGACAAGCCATTGCATTACGATGATATCGCCGTTGCCTATGACAAACTAAAAGAGTCCGGAAAAGCGATTGAATGGATGCATAAGAAAGAAGGGGCCCATCCGGGGCTTTATGAAACCTATGCCAATCTTGGAACATTTCATATTCACAGTGGCAATTTTCCGGAGGGCATTCGCTATATCGAAAAGGCCTTGAAACTAAACCCACAGGCCCACTTCAATCGTGAGCGTCACCAGTTATATATGGTGAAGTACTTGCAGCATCGTGTGCAGCACGGGCAACTGGTCAATGGAAAGCTGTTACTTCCATTGAGTAGGGACCCCTATCTGGAGCAGCGCAATTTCAATCGAAAGAACCATGACAATCCTGACGTTGAGCAACTTAGCATACCGGATCGAGGAATCATCAATTTCTACACTTTCATTGCCGATGATTTGGCGGATAAGACGGTCGAAAACTACAACCCTAAATATGCCCGCATGCCAGAAGATAAAAATCAGGAAGCCATCCAAGGTATCTTGGGCATGATGCGATTCGGACATCATGACTCTGAGGTCCTTTTGGAGTGCCTATGTGACTTACTCGTCCCGCCGGGAGGCCATGGTGTTGGTAATCGCATTGCAGCCCGGGCAATGTTAAAGGCCTCCTACAGTACTGAGGATGAAGAAGCGAAAAAGATGTATTTTGACAAAGCCTGTTATGCTATCGCCGGTCAGGAAGGCGTGAAAATCGGTCCATTGGAGCGAGCTTTACGGCGTGAATTACTACAGGCAGAAAAGTACTTTGATGAGTTAGTTCAACTGGAAGCAAGCTGGGTAGAGTCCGGCGTCGATGTGGAATCTGAATTTCGAAAAAAGTACTATCAAAACTCTGGTGACGAGTCCCAGTTGGCCTACTTTCCGATTGAATTTGAATCGGTCAGCACACCCGTTAAACGCCAAAATGTCTTTAGCTACTCGATCTTTGCCACCATCGCTTCCCTGATCCTAGGCTGTTCCATCGCGGCTCATCTTCTTCCTAAATTCATGAGAAAACGACAAGGATCGAACAGTCCATAGAGATAAATTCATATTTACCCGCGTGCGTCCAAACTTCTATACTTGCCAATGACTAGGCATGACAGGCAATTGTCATAGCCTCTTATTCACCATCTCATTTTGTGTAGAGTCTATCAGGATGAAAATCCAGCCTGCCCAATCCGTTATTGCACGGAGTGTCTTGACCCTGATTTTTACTATCAGCCTCGGCGTTGCCCTGATCGCTCAGGACGCGTCAGAGGAGCCGAGTGAGTCTGTCCTCAAGGAGGAGACCACTGCAGAGGAATCAGCCGATACGGGAAATACAGAGCCCAAGGAATTTACTCCACCAACGATTACTCTTGGAAGTGCCGCAAGTGAAACTCCTGGTGAATTCACTTTCAAACCATCAACATTTGAAACTCTGACTCCAGGTGTATCCACCTCTGCTGAGGTTTTGGAGAAGCTAGGAGACTCTAGAGCCACCATCGAAACTAACGGCAGTCAGGTCCTGGTTTACTCCATGGAACCATATGACCGAGTTGGTATTGTCATTAAGGAGGATGTTGCAGAATCAATTCATCTGCACTTCAAACAATCAACCGAATTAAAACAACTCGTCACTGAGATGGGACTAACCGAGAACGCCGCCGTCACTCAGGCCACCTCCTCCAACAAGGCCTTCCTGTTGATCTGGCCAGAGCAGGGCGTCACCTTCCACTTCAAACGCAACGAAGAATCGGTCGATTTAGTTTCCCGGATTTCATTTACCACTATTCAGGCTTCGGCCTATCTGGAACGTGGAACGAATCGTCAGTGGTTTGATTTTGCGGGAGCACTTTCCGATGCCCGTGCAGTGCAGGCACTTCAGCCAATGCAGCACGACGCATTCATTCTGGAAGCCCAAGTCCAACAACGGATGGGCAATGTGAAAGCCGCCAATGCCGCTCTGGAAAAAGCCGTCGAACTGTCACCCGGCAATACAGAATTACTGTTGATGCAGGCAGGATTGACTGGATTCGTTAAAGATACTTCAACCATGCTTCAGCGAGTCCGGGCCATCCGAAACAATACCCGGCTCGACCCACTCGTCCGATCTCGGGCAGCTTATATGCTGGGGCAACTGCTGGCTAATGCAGACACACCGGATTACAAACAGGCCATGATTCATCATTCCGAATCCATTCAGCGTGCACGCGAAATGATGGAAGACGATGATTTACAAATCCAGTACGATGCCATTCGACTTGTTATTGACGGACATCTGGCAGTCGCTAGTGACATCGCTCATGGCACATTCACCGACGAAGAGAAAGTCTCAGTAGTTCCGCGGTGGGCAAATATCGCCTGGGAATTGACAGACCATTTGCTACAGAATGACTACCACGACAGCACGCTGGGACTGGAAGTTTGCCGCCGTTCTCTGGCAGCGTTGGCGTTACTCGATGAAGGCGTCGATTTAGCTCCGTGGATTGACCGAATCGATCAGCTTTCCGCCGAGTTACAGCAAACAGACGGAGCATCTCCTGAGTATCTGGAGCGTATTAAGTGGGATTGGGCGTTGTCTCTAGCTCACGGCACTGAAGCAGCTCGAAAAGGAAAAGATGGTGATCGGGTACAGCAACTGGGAATGGAGTCTTATCAATTGTTTCAACAATTTCTCAAAGTGGAAACCGTCTCGCCGCAATGGGAAAATGCTCAGACGCATGCTGCTATGGGAGCTCTATGTTATACGTTGGGTAGTGTCAAAGCCATTGACAACCAAAACCACGAGGAAGCCTGCCAATGGTACGATCAAGCCGTGGAGTATCTTACCTCAGAGAATGTCGAAAAATACACTCGTGGCATGGGATGGCACGGTGAACGCATGGTAAGCATGGGACTTTCCTACTGGAAGGAAGGGAATCGCCCTAAAGGACTAAATCTCACCAAACGCGGAATTCAGTGGATCGAACGAGCGGTGCAGTTACAGGAATTCTCTAATCAAAATCTCAAGATTCCGTACAACAATTTGGCAATCATGTATCGAGCTTTAGGCCAGCCCCAAGAGGCAGGAAAAATATCGGATGCTGCTGAGGCTCTGTCCAAGCAACGCTAACCGTGACAGGCAATGCCAGGCCTCATTAAGAAGTAATAAACCATGGGAATTCTCTTTGTTCTGTTTGTCACGATGACGCTCACAGAACTCTATCTCATCATCGAAGTGAGCGGAGCATTTGGCTGGGATTTTACGATCGGGTGGTCGATCCTTACTGGTATAGCGGGTAGTTGGCTAGCAAAACAGGAAGGCCGTCGAACGATGGCCAGTATTCAGCAAAAGATGGCCCAGATGGCGATGCCCGGGCAGGAAATGGCGGACGCTTTATTGATTGTGATTTCCGGAGCTCTGTTAATCACACCAGGGTTCTTAACCGATATCATCGGATTTACAATCTTAATTCCGATGACACGATCTTTATACCGCCGAGGAATTAGCCGTTGGTTTAAATCTAGAATTCACGTGAATGAGTTTTATCAACAGGTTCCGCGGGGATTCGATCAGGTAGATGCATCTGCCCCGGACGTCGATCCCTGGGAAGACATTGTCGAAGGCAAATTAGAAGAATAAGCACCGGCTCTTCTCAAGCTCAAACTGTCTAATTGTCCAAATGGTTAAATGGAAATCTCTCGCATTTTCGTTTCCATCGCTTCAGAAAAAAGCACCTTGAAGTCCGGGTTACCAAACCCGGGGACGAGTGTTTCAAGGATGAGTTCCAGCAAGGAATCAATACCTGCTGAAGTCTGAGCAGAAACGACCAACTGAGCCCAATCAGGCACTTCCGTTGTAAGATCGGCTTTATTGCCGATGACCAACATTTGTTGATGAGGAATCTGTTCAATCCGGCCCGCCTCCCAGGGATCTGTCAGATCATGAATCCACAGTACCAGATCTGCCTGGCTCAACTGGCCCTTTGCCATTTCGACTCCCGCGACTTCGATCGCATCCTCTCCCTGACGTAAGCCAGCGGTATCGACAAATTCGACCGGCCATCCGTGAATCACGGTCTGAGCTCGTAAAACATCCCGAGTCGTACCTGGTTGCTGGTTTACAATCGCTCGTTGATATCCAACCAATTGATTCATCAAGCTGCTTTTCCCGGCATTCGGTTTCCCTGCAATCACGACATTCCAAGGTTCGATTAAATGACGTCCTCGCTGACTGGCTCCTTCGTAGGGCTTAAGTATTTGCCGGACTTCCTGCGTTTGTCCAGCCTCTTTGAATTTGGCGACTTGCTGCAATATCTGCTCGACTTCACCCTGGGCATGTTCCATAACGAGCTGAGTAGACAGAGTGGTGGTAGTTTGTGGTAATAACTGCTCGGCCTGTTTCCAATAAGGCAACTCTGCACCGAATTGCAATTGATCGAGTTCCTTCCAATTCAATTGCTTAGCGCCAGACTTTACCAATGAAGCAGCCACGGCTTCTACAGCGACCATTCCTCCGTGACAGTGAATTTCCAGCTGATGATCCGCAACACGCGAAACTACCAATTCCTCGAACGTACCATCCGGATGAATCCACTTGCCAAAGACAATACGCCTAAGAGGGTAGTCGGTCAGCGTTTTGTTGCCAAGTGGCTGAAAGTAAGAGGAAACAACCTCCGCCACCTGTTCGCCAACAAGTACTAGAGTTGTAATTGCAGATCGACCGACAGGAGTAACCTGAGCGAAACTTAGGGAACCGCCACTGCTCATAACTGCCACTCAGACTGCACGGCGATCGCAATCCCATGAAGGCATAAGTGCGCCGTCACTTTGCATTCCATGTTTAGATGCCTTGCCAACCACCGGCCACCGCCCGAGATAAAGACCGGAGTGTCTAAACCCAGCGTTTGCCGTTGTTGGTAAATGAGTTCTTTAATAGAGCCTACCAGTCCCCAGAAGATTCCTGCAGATATTGCCTCGGAGGTGTTTATACCGATCGCTGACGGAGGATGTTGTCCATCCGGATTAACTTCAGGTAACTGCGACGTGCCAGCATTTAAGGCTCGGGCGATAAGTGCCGAGCCTGGCATGATCACTCCACCGGCGAATTCCCCCTGTGCATCTAACACATCGACGGTCACTGCCGTTCCGGAATCTATCACAATGGCTGGTCTTGCATATGGAAATAATTCCCGCACTGCTAATACAGCCAGCAAACGATCAGTGCCAATCAATTCCGGTGAGTCCAGCTTGGTACTTATCGGTAGCATCAAGTTTTGCAAGTGTGTGATTTTTGCTGACGGGCAATCTGTCTTTAGAAGGTTAGTCAACGCATCGCAGGCCGATTGATTCACACTGGCAATAACCCAGTGAGAGTTTGCGGCAATCATTGCACAAAAAGCGTTCCAGGATGAGCTGGCAAGTTCTTCTTCGCTAAGTGTCAAAACCTGCGAAGGGAGTAGTTCGCCTGACGTGCACCCGTCGGGAAACCAACCCAGTTTAATACTACTGTTACCGACATCAACTGCGACGAGCGAATTCATTATCCAGACGCCTGCTGCAAAGCCTGAAAAATTGCATTGGACAGCTCATTTAGTCCCTGTCCGGTTACCGAGGAGATTAGAAATACGTCTGAGTTTGTTGCCGCTGCCAACTGGTCACGTACCTGCTCCGCGTCAGGAAGTTCTGCTTTTGTGACGGCAACTAGTTGCGGACGTTGTCCGAGTTGTTCGTTGTACTGAACAAGCTCATCGGTGATTGCGTGGTAATTTTCCAGTGGGTCTGTACCATCCATGGGTTGCGGCTCAACTAGGTGAACTAGAATCCCGGCTCGTTCGATATGTCTTAAAAATTCGTGCCCCAATCCTACACCGTCACTGGCTCCTTCAATCAGCCCAGGGATGTCGGCCATGATAAACGTGCGTTCCCAATCCAAAACAACTCTTCCCAGGTTTGGAAACTTCGTGGTAAAGGGATAGTCCGCAATTTGAGGAGTTGCTTTGGTCACGCGACTGAGGAGTGTACTTTTACCGGCGTTGGGTTTCCCAACCAGCCCTACATCAGCAATGACTTTTAATTCCAGCTTGAATTTCCGGGCTTCGCCTTCGGCACCCGGGGTCCACTCACGTGGTACCTGATTGACGGAAGATTTGAATCGTGCATTTCCTTTGCCGCCCTTGCCACCCTGAGCGGCCACAAATGAGTCACCGTCTTCTACCAGGTCCTTGATGACAAAGTCATGTTCAGCATCAATGATGATGGTCCCCGGCGGGACTTTGACAGTAACATCGTTTCCATCTTTACCACGGCGATTTTGCCCGCTACCGTGATGGCCTCGATCTGCTTTCCAGAATTTGCGATGGCTCAGTGCGGTCAGACTATCAACTCCGGCTTCCGCCTGGATGATGATACTCCCTCCGTTACCACCGTCGCCTCCATCCGGCCCTCCTCGAGGCACATATTTTTCCCGGCGAAAACTCAAACATCCATCTCCGCCTTTACCGGCAATGAGTTCGATGGTGACACGATCAACAAACATGGCGTGGTAGATCCCGGGCTATTTTTGAAAGCAATAAAAAAAGGGATATCCCCAACAAATGGAGACATCCCTGTGCATGTATTGGAGAGTGATTAGTTGCTGGCCGCTACCACGTTGATTCGACGACCTTTGCGGTCAAACTCAACTACACCATCAGTAAGCGCAAATAGTGTGTAGTCTTTTCCCTGCCCAACGTTTTTACCTGGGTGGAATTTATTGCCCACCTGTCGAACGAGGATATTACCAGCGATGACTGCTTCGCCACCGAATTTCTTAACTCCACGACGCTGTGCATTTGAATCGCGACCGTTTCGACTGGAGCCTTGTCCCTTCTTATGAGCCATGGTTCTGACCTATTGCTAATCTGTTTTGTTGGAATGTTGTTTTTCTTTCCACCAAGGGCGGAGATGTCTTTTTTAAACTGGCTTGGCCAACTCATCAAGAGGCAATTTCAGCCGAATTTGCCTTAACACAGGTTTACCTCGCTTCATTTCCTCTTGTCTTGAGGACTGAAACGACTTTTGGGTCTACCTATCGTCAGCAGTATCCTCCGAATAGGCAGCAATTATGTCACGAGTCTACTTGGTGATTGGCTGCACTTCTGTGGTGGCGGGATTTTCAGCACTGCGGAATACCGGCGAGTTAGTGCCGGTGTAGATCCACTGACTTTTGGAGAACTTATTCATTCCATAAAGTCGCATAATCCTTACCTGCCGCAACGTATAAATCTTGTAGATATCCTGTTGGGCATTGTTTGGGCGATTGAGACGATTGAGATTAACCGGAATCATCACAAGCTCTCCCACAACAGGTTCCTCTCCAACTGCGATGTAATCTGCATTTATTCTTCGCAGGTCAATGACCTGAACATCGTAAGTCTTGGAAATTGAATCCAGCGTATCGCCTGTCCGGGCAGTATGCAGAATGACGGGATCCAGATCGTTGTAGCGTTCCTGATTATTTCGAGGAAAGCGGATCAGCGTCCCTTCTGGAAGTTTATTGGGAGTCGATAGAATATCTCGGTTAAGTTGATAGATCTCAAAGGCCCGGGATTCGTCACTTAAAAAACGCTTAGCAAGTGACTTGAGATTGTCTCCCGGTTCAATGGTGTAAATGATCTCCGGTCGCGGCACGGCATTCGGCAAACCAAAGAACACGTCATCCTTAGTTAACTCGATCGTATCTCCCGGTCGGTAAAAATTAAGTTGCAGCGTCTTTAGCTCAATCTCCCGCCCAGCAGCTATTTGATCTCCTACCTGCGGATCTTCTGCCGTGTCCTGATAACGGTAGGCGTTTGTCAGCCCTTGAATATAGAGTGAAAAGAAATTAGTTCTGGGATCGATATCTTCCCAAGCAACCACTCCCCAAATTCCTTTGCCTGATTCGGCGTCCTCTTTGGGAATCTTTGTATTAGACATTTGAATCGAGTTGAGCAGTGGACCCGGCACCTTTTCGATCTCTGCAATTTCGTCAATTGCCGATGGAATCAACCGATCAAGATACTCTTTATCTTCCAGATGACTTCGCAGAGTGAAATAAGGAATGAAATAGCGGTACTGGGCATCTTTACGGATGTTACTAAATCGAGCGTATCGAGGATCGCCATCACCGATATTATCCGGTTGTGATTCGAAATGAACTTCTTCCCCTAAATAACGAACTCGATAAACCATATACCAGATCGTTTTACGTTGCATTTTCCCGGAGGCCTGCGGCACGTCCACTTCAGTCATTCGAAACGGCTTAAAAGTGAACTCCAATCCCCAAACATTACGACGCAATGGGACTTGCAACGAGCGTTCAAACAACGTCCGTGTCGCTGGTGTGAAATTAGGCTGCCATTGCAGGAACGAACGCGCTTTGGAGATTTCAATCAGATCTGCCGGCGTCGAGTAGGTTTCGCCTTCTTCAATTACCGGAGCAATGGTGGTAAGCACGCCCGGTGCGAGGACGCGTTCTGCCTGCTGGGCAGTCGCTTGTCCTGGGGCAAAAAGCCACAGGGCCAACAGTGCTGCGTAGCATGTCGAATTTGCAAAAACAATATGTGTGGATGATCTGGTCATCTCCGGACCTTTTCTCTGGCGAACTCAAGCTCAAGAAGTTTAATGGCTCCTTGCGACTTGTGCTCTCATTTCGAGTATAAAAACCGCGTTTTCAAACGGTCAAGTTTTAAATTGGTTGAAGTCTCTTAACGTTTGGTCGTGCTAGTAGCTGCGGAAGCCGGAATAGGCTGCTTTTCAGCCTGTTCTGCACGAAAAACAAAAGACTCAATAATGTTTCGATCCTGTAACTGAAACTGTGTCACTTTGTCACTGGGAATCGTAAATACAAACACGTATTGGTTTCCTGATAAGTCGGTGACGTGGTGATAGGACCACTGATATGTGGCTTCCCCTACTAATCCCACGGCCGCAATGTGAGTCAGAGGATACTTGCCATGCAACCGTTCCTGACGAGAGTCGGTGATCTTGGCTAATTTGTCTCCCTGTGACTTTTGAATTTGGTCTTTCAACAACTCGACGCTCATACGTTGGCCATCACGAAGTGGTTGTAGTCGGCTAAGGCTACATTGTGCCACCAATTCACCACGAACCACCTGCCTCATGACTAGCAGTTCAGGCTGATCCATCATGACGTGCCAATCCCGATTGAGTTTTAACTGGATCGAATTTACCTGAGGAATGAACTCGAGCATTTCATCGGATGCGATTATCGGGCGATCACACTTCTCGATAATCGAATCTGTCAAAGTCTTAAAAGAGTCTGTTGGTTGTAAGGCAACCACAATTCTGGCTTCAACATCCAGTCCTGGTTTGGCGTATCCTATCTCGCGTCGTTCTGACATTTCCAATGAGACTAGGGTGAAGCTATGGGTTGTCAGGTTGTATTGTGCGGAAAGCTCAAGGTCGATTTGAGTGAGCACACCGTTGACACCTCCTCCGACACTTCCTTTACATACGATCTGTGCTTCATTAGCCGTGACCGATTGGAGTGTTGCTGAAATATCGCTTTGAGCCACAGCATCCAATGTAAGTAATGCTGAGAGGTCAGCCTCATCCAATTGCCATTGGTCACCCTGCACCACAGGTCCTAGCGGGAGGAGCTTGTAGAACACGGTCGGACTGAGCTGTACATCAAGCAAGTCTAGTTCATCGCGCGTCAGCATTCCCTGTGGCGAATAGAGGCGATGCTGTTGATTTTGATACTGGTCAACAACGAGTCTGCGTTCTTTGCGTAATTGATGCGATAGTTCACCTTCACCAATGCTTACATTCGATTCCAGGTTTTGATAATACCGAATCGCTCGGCATAACTGGGTAGCCCGTTGAAAGGAGAGCCGTTGCTCATAGCTTTGCTTTCCATGAACTTTCACGCGTTGGTCCACAACGCCGAATCTTGCCGACTTCATTTTGACCACCCCCTGAACATCTACAGAAACATCGACTTGCTGACGTAGTGGTTCGTCCCCAGGCTGAAGCAGATAGGTTTGAGCATGGATTACCTGTCCCGGCATTTGAACAAGAGCGCACGCCGAAAACAAACTGATCATGGAAGTGACCAGAAGCTTTCTCCGTAGGTGCTGGCGTGATTGCTTCTTAACCATTGAGTTTACATATCGTTGTGATTGGCTAGCGGGCAAATCGAGACAACATCATGAGACATTGCTTGAATTGCTTCATGGTTGTTTCGAATTAAGCGCGCATGGGCGGTTGTCACCGGAATGTCATAAACGGACCGGTTAATCGGTAAATCGACGTATAAACAGCTCTTGGTTAAGACAATTTAGCTGCGCAGCAGGGATATCGAGGTGTTTTCAGTGTTTCGGCTGGCTCTCGAAATCCTCAGTTTTTCATAAAAACTGGTCTATATGTTCTCAAACCACTGTTTTCTCAGACTTATTTAGTAACAAATCGAGTGGTTGGCGAGTGAGAATTAGGTGCACCAAGCGTTGTTTAGCTACTTACTTCTAGGGAAAAGCTTGACAAGGCCTTTATAATAAATATGTCATCTCGCAAGTAGCAGATTGGACACTTTAGTTAGCCAAACTAGAGCAGCCTCAAAGCTACTACGGTTATCAGGGGCTCACCACACGAGACGACAACATAAGATTCCTGATTTGCGTGACGACACTTTGTAACTGTTTTTGGTAGCAATCGACTGTTGAAGTCTTGGGAAGGACTTTTTATCGCCGTATTGCTCATCAGTCAAAGGGTGCGTTCACATGGAACAGCAACCAGGAGTCTGGCAGAGAAGGGAATAGCCATGAACTCATCTTACCGTAGTAGTGCGCTGCGCGAATTGCGAGACGCATTAGCATCTGTTAGCGATCGTGAAGTCATCTTGCTCTACGTCAATCGTACAGAGAAGCTGATATACGATATCCCCGGCGATCAGTCGTTCTCATTTGGATACCTCTATAGTCGAATTACCGGCCAAAGTGATAGGCCGGTCGGAGTGGACTCAAAGCTGAAGCTTAATAGCGAAGACATTCAACACGATTTGCGATTACTTGTCGAAGATCTAACCGAAGGAATTAGTCTTACAGCAGACGAGATCATCGAGCCTGTCTATACGGTTCAGACTTTGAGTGTTCATTTGCAAGTTTCATCCAAGACTATTTCCCGTTGGCGAAATAACGGATTAGTAAGTCGCAAGATTATCATCCAAGGACGTAAGCGTGTCGCGTTCACTCGTACGAGCGTTGATACGTTTATTTCAAACAATCGAGAACGAGTATCTCGCGGCGAGAAATTCAGTCAGCTTTCTGATTCGGAGAAGAGCGAGATTTTACTGCATGCTCGCCAACTTGCTGCCACCGGCGCCTGCCCTTCAGAAACAGCTCGACAGGTTGCAGACCATTTTGCACGAAGCATCGAAACCATACGTTATACGCTCAAACGCCATGACATCGATCATCCTGATTCGGCGATATTCCCTCGGGCTCGAGGCAAACTGTCTGAAGAATCCAAACGAAGTATCTTCCAGCGGTTCAATGGTGGTACCAGCGTGGCGATGCTAGCAAGGCAATTCAATCGAACGGCTTCAACAATCCATCGAGTCATCAATGAGATGCGTCGCGTTGCGATTATGGAATTGCCTTTAGATTTCATGCATTCGGATGAATTCAGTCGCCGCGGTGCCGAAAGAAGAATCATGGCTCCGATCCCTGAACCAGAAACGACACCCCGCCGGACGCGAGCCCCCAAAGAGCTTCCATCCTACTTATCATCGCTGTACGAAGTTCCATTGCTGACTCGAGCTCAGGAACAGCATCTATTCCGTAAGTACAACTACACGAAGTACCGCGCTTCGAAACTAAGGGTGATGTTTGAGAAAACGGGCGAGCATTCCTTAATGGACGAAATCGAATCGTGGTGGGAAGCAGCTGTGGGATTGAAGCAGATGATTGTCCGGTCAAACCTGCGACTGGTTGTCTCGATTGCCAAGCGGCATATGAAAGCGACGGAAGATTTCTTCACGCTTGTGAGTGATGGCAACATGTCCTTGATTCGTGCGGCGGAGAAATTCAACTATCTGTTAGGAAACAAATTCTCAACGTATGCCTCCTGGGCCATTATGAAAAACTTTGCTCGGACGATTCCCAACGAATTTCGTCATCGCGATCGATTCCGAACCAGTCTGGAAGAAGCCTTTATTCTTCAGGATGATCCTCGAACGAGTCGCCAGCAATTGGAATTGGAAGACGAGAATCGCAAATTAGCGATCAGCAGTATCCTGACTCAATTGGATGACCGAGAGCAGAAGATTATCATCAGTCGCTTTGGTTTGTCACCCGGACGCGAGCCTCAGACACTCCAGCAGGTTGGCGAGGAGATTGGCGTGACCAAGGAACGGGTTCGACAGATTGAAGCCAAGGCATTGAGAAAGCTGCGTCGTGAAGCGACTGTGGAGCATAGGGAGTTGATTGAGAATTAAATTTTCAGTTGGACTCTTCTTTATTAGTCTCGCCCGAATTTATCTATAGAAGGACCAAGCCGAAGGCCATGACGGTGCTACTGCGCTGCCATGGCGCCTTGGCCCTCTTGGTTTGTTGTATGGCTGTTTAACTGTTGAATTGTTCGATTTTTCCTGCATTCTCCGCTTCACAGGTCGGATGGGCAGGTATATTTTGGTTCTATACCATTATTGAAACTGCTAACTCTGTGAACTCTCATATTGCAGATATGGTTGTTTTCGGTATATTTACACGTTTTACCGGTTGGGCAATTCCCGTTTGGGGATCTAGGCTGGTAAACAGGTAGGCCACTGTAGCTCAATTGGCAGAGCAGCTGATTTGTAATCAGCAGGTTAAGGGTTCGATTCCCTTCGGTGGCTCTCGTGAAAAGCGGGTTCCGGTCGATTAAAGACTCTAGTAGTCTGATGGGTTTGAACTTAAATAGAACGATAACCGGTGGGTTTCCCGAGCGGTCAAAGGGGTCAGACTGTAAATCTGATGGCAGCGCCTTCGAAGGTTCGAATCCTTCACCCACCACTTAAAGGGTTTTCCTCGCAATAACCGGAATACAATTGACTGGCGGATTGGTGCGATTTATAGAGCACTAATTGTCAGTCGGTTTATTTTTGGATTCTTGCTGAAAAGCCTCTTATCAGTATCCCCTTTTTTGCGTAAAAATAGAGGATTACTGCACATTGTGTATGGGTGTCATTGCGCACTGTAAAAGATTGCGGGTGTAGCTCAATGGTAGAGCCACAGCCTTCCAAGCTGAAGACGAGGGTTCGATTCCCTTCACCCGCTCTTCCTGACTCAATGTGTTTTGATCTGTCATGGGTCAAAGGCGCCAAGGCGGCTCATGCTGCTGTAGCTCAGTGGTAGAGCACTTCCTTGGTAAGGAAGAGGTCACGGGTTCAAGTCCCGTCAGCAGCTCTTTAGCTGGTTTCGTGTTATTCACGAGGTCGGTAAATATAGACGTTACTAAGTTCAACCGAACTTTCGGAGGCATCTCTGTTTTTTGCAGCGAGTCTTTAAGGGGTTGGAAGAGCTTTATAAAATATTTAATTCCGTCGGAAACGACACAATATCATTTTCAGAAGATAGGTAAAGGAAATGGCCAAGGAGACTTTCGAACGTACAAAACCCCATGTCAACGTGGGTACGATCGGCCACATTGACCATGGTAAAACAACTACCACTGGTGCGATTCTTGCAGTGCAAGCTGAAAAGGGTCTGGCTGAACACAAGGATTATTCCGAGATTGCAAAAGGTGGTACAGTTCGTGACGAAACTAAGACTGTTACCATTGCTGTGGCTCACGTTGAGTATGAAAGTGAAGTTCGTCACTATGCTCACATTGACTGTCCCGGACACGCTGACTTTATTAAAAACATGATTACCGGTGCTGCTCAAATGGACGGAGCGATTTTGGTGGTCTCTGCTGCTGATGGCCCAATGCCACAGACTAAAGAGCACGTTTTGCTTGCCAAGCAGGTGGACGTACCAGCAATCGTTGTATTTCTTAACAAATGTGATCTCGTTGATGACGAAGAGTTGCTGGAATTGGTTGAACTAGAAGTTCGTGAACTTCTAAGTAAGTACGACTTTGATGGTGACAATGCGGTGATCGTTCGCGGTTCAGCATTGCCTGCATACCAAAACCCAGGTGACCCTGGTGCTTCTGCTTGTATTACTGAATTGGTTGAAGCAATCGATGCTAATGTCCCGGAACCAGATCGTGACGAAGATAAGCCATTCTTGATGGCCATCGAAGACGTCTTCTCGATCGAGGGTCGTGGAACTGTTGCAACCGGTCGTATTGAGCGTGGTGTGATCAATGTCGGCGACGACGTTGAAATCATCGGACTTAAAGACACTCACACCACGACTTGTACTGGTGTTGAAATGTTCCGCAAGTTGCTCGATAAGGGTATGGCTGGGGACAATGTTGGGTGTCTGCTTCGTGGTGTTAAGCGAGAAGATATTGAGCGTGGTCAGGTACTGGCTGCTCCTGGTAGTATCAATCCTCACTTCAAATTTGAAGGTGAAGTTTACTGCTTGAGTAAAGAAGAAGGTGGACGTCATACTCCATTCTTCAGTGGATACCGTCCTCAGTTCTTCTTCCGTACGACAGACGTAACCGGTACTGCAAACCTGCAGGGCGCTGAAATGTGCATGCCTGGTGACAATGTCAAAATGGAAGTTGAGCTACACAAGCCGATCGCGATGGACGAAGGTGTTCGCTTCGCTATTCGTGAAGGTGGTCGAACCGTAGGTTCTGGCGTAGTAACCAAGATTGTCGAGTAATTTTACTCGGCATTCTTTAAACAGGGGTGTAGCTCAATTGGCAGAGCACTGGTTTCCAAAACCAGCGGTTGCGGGTTCAAGTCCCTCCGCCCCTGCCATACAATCCTTGATCCGAGCTGCAGGATTGACGCCTGCTTCTCGGGTTGGGGAATTTACAATTTGAATATTTAACACTGATTTACTCATCGTACGAGATGGATCTGTTACACGTACGAGAGTTTCTGCCGCGAGGTGGACAGCACGATCCGAACGCTGGATGATGATTCGGGGATTGTGTTGAGATAGAGTCAGGGTCGCAGGGAAACCTCGACAGAAAATCTGATTCTAGTTGGCCTGATGGACTCAGCCGAGATTATCACAGCGGGAAACTGTGGTAGTACTCACTGAATTCTATTGCTTCTGAGGCTGAGTAGTCGGTTAGTAACCCGAGTTCTATATGTATTCGGATATTAATTGGATGACAACGACGTAATGTCCAAAAACCCAAATTCGCAGTCTTCTGCTAAATCAGATCAGGCTGTTGTCAATGAATCGCTGTTTAAGACTTTGTTAAGTGCCACTCGGCACCGTCCCACCATGGGATTGGTGACACGGCGAACGACAATGTTGACATTATTTATTGTATTTGGGTTGGGGATATGGTCACTCAACATCTGGGCCACAAGTAATTCACAGAACGACTTTCTGGTGAATAACGGAAATACTATTTGTGGAGTCCTGGCAGTGGCTTCTATCTGGTTTAGTTACCGCATTGTGCACTGGTTCAAATTCGCTGAATTTCTGATCGCAGTGCAGAACGAAATGACCAAAGTTTCTTGGCCCAAACGCCCGGAACTTCTGCGTAGTTCATTCGTTGTGATCTTAACGATGTTTTTATTTACAGCAGCTTTGTTCGGGTACGACCTGATCTGGCAGTTGTTATTGCGGGCTATCGGTATCACCGCCTAATTGCGGCATATCGGTACGACCCTCAGACCAACCCCTTTTTACATTCCTGGCCTAGGTGTCTGTTTTGTGAAGAGTGAGCCAACCAAGCTGCAGCCTGGCAGACATGTCAGGAGTATTTGTGTTTCGGAGTTTTAACCGTGAACGAATTTCAAGACGAATCCAATGAGTCGTTAGAACCACAGGCGGATCCAATGCCTGGGGCTGGCGAGAATATTTCTCAGGACTCTCAAGAATCTCAAGATTCACAACAGGACAGTCAGGAATCCGCTCCTGAAGTATCTGGCTCTGACACCGTGGAATCAGCAGAACCTGCTCAACCGGAAGACGAGTCCTCCGAGCAAGTCGAAGCAGCACCTAGCGAACAGCCTGAAGAGATTGACGGCGAAGTAGTTGACGAAGTCGAAGAAGAAGCGGAAACCGAGCCTGAAGCCGAGTCAGACAACAGCACTGAAGATGCTGACGAGGCAACTGAAGCAGAAGCTGTAGAAGAAGACCTCTCGACTGAAGAAGCGGAAGCTGAGGACGATGGCAGCGACGAAGCTCCGGAAGAGGTTGCTGAGGAAGTTGTGGAGCCGGAAGCTGAAGCTGAGCCGGAGCCAGAACCTGAGTCTGAAACCGAGTCAGACGACAGTGCTGAAGATGCTCCTTTCGACCCACATAACATTCCCAAGAAATATGACAGCCAAACTTTCGAGTGGTACATCCTGAAAGTTCAGGTGAATCGCGAAACTTCGATTCGCGATGGATTGTTACGACGCATCAAGATGGAAGGCTTAGAGGAATACTTTGAAGAAGTAATGGTTCCGACTGAAGACATTGTCGAGTTCACCCGTAGTGGAAAACGTAAGGTCGTCAAACGCAAGCTCTACCCTGGTTACATCATGGTCAATATGATGTTGCAGGATGATTCGTGGTTCCTTGTTCGTGAGACTCCAGGAATCGGTGATTTCACCGGAACGTTAGGAAAGCCCTCGCCAATGCCGGCTGATGAAGTGGAACGCATCCTGAGTGTCGCTCAGCCTGAAGAAGAGGCGGATGGAGAAGAACCGCAATTGAAAACTGCGATTCCTTTCAAGGCAGGTGACAGGGTTCGCGTAAAGGATGGAAACTTCCAAAACTTCGAAGGTGAAGTAGATGGTATTGACGAAGCCAACGGCCGAGTTACTCTAATCATCAATATCTTCGGTCGAAGTACGCCAGTAGAACTTGAACACTGGCAAATTGAAGAGATTTAAGAAATACAACTGACAGGAGCTGGCGGCGTTCGGTAACGAAAGCGAATTGCTATGCAAGCTTCCGGATTTAGACAACCGATCACAACTGTGATTTTTAATGGTGACTTGAAATGGCAAAAGAAGTAGTAGGAGAAACAAAGTTCCAAGTTCCTGGTGGACAGGCAACGCCTGCCCCACCTGTAGGTACAGCACTCGGTAAATTCGGAGTGAATCTTGGGGATTTTGTCACTCAATTCAATGATCGTACACGTGAACTCAACGGAACGCCTGTTCCGGTAATCGTGACGGTTTACAACGACCGCAGCTTTGACTTTATTGTCAAGAGTCCTCCGGCAGCCTCGCTTCTCAAAGAAGCAGCAGGAATCGCTAAAGGTTCCGGAGAGCCTCATGTGACTAAAGTTGGCTCCGTGACGATCGATCAGGTGGATGAAATCATCAAAGTCAAAATGGCCGACCTGAACGCTCGCGATACAGAACATGCTCGCAATATCATCAAAGGTACTGCTCGCAGCATGGGTATCACCGTAGAAGAATAACAACACACAAAACCACTAATTCATACTGGTAAATAAACAGATGGCTAAGAAATCAAAACGATATCTGGCACAACTTGAGAAAGCCGAAGCTGCGGGAGCAGTGAACGTGGCGGATGCAGTTGGCCTGCTGAAATCTTTTGGTGATACAAAATTCGACCAAACCGTTGAGGTGCATATGCACCTGGGTGTCGATCCAAAGCAGGCAGACCAAATCATTCGTGGCTCGCTCGCGCTAACCCATGGTATCGGTCGTGAACTAAAAATTGTCGTTTTCGCCAAGGGTGACAACGCCTCGGCCGCAGAAGCAGCTGGCGCTGACGAAGTTGGTGCTGAAGAGTTGGCTAAGAAGATCAGCGATGGCTGGACAGACTTTGATGTCTGTATTGCCACACCTGACATGATGGGTCTTGTCGGACCACTCGGTAAAGTCCTCGGTCCTCGTGGCTTGATGCCTTCACCTCGCGCCGGGACTGTGTCTCCTGATGTGGCTCGGGTTGTGGGTGAATACAAGGCTGGGAAGATCGAGTTCCGAAACGACGGTGGAGGTAATGTCCACGCGGTGGTAGGTCGTCTGAGCTTTGAGCCAAACCAGCTTGAAGAGAATATCAATGAATTCATTGATCACATCGATTCGCTCAAGCCGGCCACGATCAAAGGTACATATGTAAAGAGTATCTTTGTGTGTGCCACCATGAGTCCCGGAATTGAAGTTGCACTTTAATACAAAAGGTTTGAAACCAATTTGGCCAAACTCTGAAAGGTTCAGAACCCGGTCGAAAACGGACATTCATAAATAAGTACGAAACCATGAGTAAATTCGTCAAAAACCTGATCGTCGATCAGATCAAAAAAGAACTCGCCGAAGTTGAAGATTGTGTACTCGTCAACGTCATCGGTCTCGATGCCGGAGAGTCAGGTCAGCTTCGCGATCGATTACATGAAAAGAATATCAACATCCGCGTTGTCAAAAAGAGTTTAGCGGTTAGAGCTACCGAGGGTACGAGCCTTGCTCCTGCCTTTGCAGAGACATCCGGAAGTATTGCCGTCTGTTGGGGTGGTAGTGATTTCGTCTCAATGGTCAAAGAGCTTGTCGGCATTGACAAAGACGAAGATAACTTTGAAGCGTTCGCCGCTTGCGGTGGAGTGCTGGACGGTGAAGCCCTAACAGCAGAAGCTGTTACCGAAATCAGCAAATGGCCGACCCGTGAAGAAGTACTCGCCACATTGGTTGGTCAGTTGCTTGGCCCCGGAGCCACTCTGGCAAGTCAGTTGGGCGGCCCTGGAGGTACATTGGCTGCTCAGATCAGCGAGATCGATGGCAGTGGTGCAGATGCATCTAGCGAAGCGGAAGCAGAGACCCCCGTGGAAGATGCTCCGGCTGAAGAAGCAGGTGCTGAAGAAGCCCCGGCTGAAGAGGAATCAACAGAAGAGGCACCTGCCGAAGAAGCAAGTGCTGACGCTGAAGAAGAGGATGCTGAAGAAGCATCTGACGAATAAGTTTGTTTTCTGGCCCCGGCGTTGGGAGTCAGAGAATTTTGAATACAAATGTTTTTTTGTTTTTGCAGTCGGAAAATACCCAGTAGGTTCAGTTCCGTAGGGTTTCCGAATTGCCCAGATAAAGTGAGAAAGGCTTAATCTGAAAATGTCTGACGAAGCAGCAACAGTAGAAGTATCTGCCGAAATCAAAGGCTTAGGCGATCAGCTTGTCGAGTTAACTCTCAAGCAAGCCAAAGAACTCAGTGACTACCTCAAAGACGAGCACGGTATTGAAGCCGCAGCTGGTGGTGGTGCAGTTGTCGTAGCAGCTGGCGGTGCCGGCGGCGACGGTGGTGCAGCCGAAGAGAAAACTGAATTCAACGTGGTTCTGACCGGATTTGGCGACAAGAAATTAAATGTCGTTAAAGAAGTTAAGAACATCACTGGTCAAAGCCTGATGGATGCCAAGAAGCTTGTTGAAGGTGTACCTGCCACAATTAAAGAAGGTGCAGCTAAAGACGAAGCTGAAGCAATCAAAGAGAAGCTTGAAGAAGCAGGCGGTTCTGTCGAACTTCAATAGTTCGTCATGAATCGTAGGTGGGTGGGATTGATCACGAACCTCCTCCTCGGGCTTACATGATTTATAGCTAACGGTCTAGCATCTTTTGCCAAAGTCCAGCGGCAACAAACAAGCTTCGGTGCGGTCACACGAATCAATCTCCCTCGATCTTCTGGTTTTTCCATGATGGTTGGAGCCTGCGCAGCAAACTGCGTCATGCTTCCTCATTGGATTCCAGTAAAAAGGGTGGATATTCAGACCAATTAGTCGTTACACTGAAGCGTTGATTTAATCGTCTGAAGTGAATTTGTTGGTAAAGCCTGATCATTTCAGGCGTATTGAATCTCCGGAACTAGTACATTGGCAGCCCGAGTTAGGGTTTCCCGCCCCGGTTAAAGATTAATCAGCCGGGATTGTGAAAGGTGGTCGTTTGACGCAGGTTAGTATCGCCAGAAGTTTTTCAAAAAAAATCTTCGACGAATACAAAGCCCCAAGAATCGCTGCGCAGAATCTGCGCGCCGATTGGAAGACCTGTTCTACTAAACAACCTATTTCACAATTCCTCCTGAATAATTTGGCCGTTGCTACAACTAGTTCTTCGCCAATGCAATCCTTTGATCGCAATCCATATAGATTTGTTTCGCCCCTCTGCTTACCGCAGTCCGGCGGGAAATCGCTTTCCGCACAACCAGATCAATTCTAAAGCATGCCCGCTCCCCAGTTCGGAGTGGCATGCTTTGTTTTATGAATCAAATTTACGTTGTGACTTGGAGTCGAATTCCACAAATGGCTGCAAAAACGGGCTAAGTCCGTTTGCCAAATCGAACGACTTGGTAGTAATGGCCAGGTCGTGAGCAGAGTCTTGAAATTACCGCATACCTTTACGTTTTTTACAGACCTAATTAACGACGTGAAACCGTAATCGCGTCGTGCCCCCCGCAATGCTGGCACGATGCCTTTTGACAACGGAGCAACAACATGCCAATTAAAGCACAACGTCGCCTCGAGCCTACCAATATCCATCGCTTCGGCCGTGGTTATGATGCTCATCCGATTCCGGACCTAACCGCAATCCAGACTGCCAGCTATGAAGCTTTCCAGCAGGCATCAACGGATCCGGCTAAACGCAAGGAAGAGGGGCTTGAAGGAGTACTGCAGGAAATCTTCCCTGTAGAAAGTTACGACAAACAGCTTACTCTTGACTATCTGGATTACGATCTGGGCAAGCCACGTTACACCCCGGAAGAATGCCGTCAATTGCGATTGACCTACGGGCGTCCACTCAAAGTAAAGCTCCGCCTCAATAAGGAAGAGCCCATTGAGGAAGCAGTCTATCTGGGCGACCTTCCTGTCATGATGGGTGGTGGTGAATTCATCATCAATGGTGCTGAGCGTGTCGTTGTTAGCCAGTTACACCGATCACCTGGTGTTGACTTTGTGATGGAAGCGGACACAACCACCGAGCGCAAGTTAGCCAGTTGCCGGGTAATTCCTGAGCGTGGTAGTTGGATTGAAGTTAATGTAACGAAGAAAGATCTGCTGAGCATCCGTATCGACCAGAGCGGCAAGTTTTCGGCAATGACACTTCTGCGAGCGATGGGTCCTGAATACAGTTCGGACGCTGACATTCTGCGAACGTTCTATGACACTCAAGAAGAGACCGTCAAGGATGGGCGTAGTGTCAGCAAGATCGAAGGTAAGAAAACGGTTGACGATGTGGTTTATCCCTCCAGCAGCGAACGAGCTGGTGAAATCATTCTGGAAGCCGGCCAAAAGATCACTCGCAATGCAGCTGAATTAATCTGTACTTCAGGCCTCGACAAAATCGAGGTCATGGAAGACACCAAAAGCAACTTGATTTTTAATTCGCTGGAAGATGATACCACCAGTAGTCATGAAGAAGCGTTGTTGCGAATCTATCAACGTCTTCGTCCCGGAAATCCTCCACAGCTTGAAAAGGCACGGACATTGTTCCAGGAAAAGTTCTTTGATTCCAACCGCTATCGTTTAGGACGTGTCGGACGATTCCGTATTAATCGAAAGTTTGGTTTGTCGGTTCCGGAAGCGGAGATGACATTACGTCCGGAAGACCTGATTGCTTCGATCGAATATCTGATTGGGCTCACCATTCAGGACTCGGACATGAATCTCCAAAAGTATCAAATTCTAAAATGTGATTACATTCACGTGGATGACATTGATAACCTTGGAAATCGTCGTTTGCGTACGATTGATGAATTGGCTTCGGATGAATTGCGAAAAGGGTTCCTGAAATTACGACGAACGGTTCAGGAACGTATGAGCATGAAAGATCAGGAGGATATGACGCCTCGTAGCCTGATCAATCCGAAGAGTATTTCTGCTGCGATCGAGTATTTCTTTGGCCGTGGTGAATTGTCACAGGTGGTTGACCAAACCAACCCACTTAGCCAGCTGACTCATGAACGTCGTTTATCGGCATTGGGCCCTGGTGGTTTGAATCGTAAGCGAGCAGGCTTTGAAGTGCGTGACGTACACATTTCGCACTACGGAAGAATTTGCCCGATTGAAACGCCTGAAGGAACCAATATTGGTCTGATTTCAAGCCTCGCTATATATGCCAGTGTGGATGATTACGGCTTCCTGGTTACTCCTTACCGAAAGGTTAATAAGGGTCGTGTGACCGACGAGATCTGCACCTTACGGGCGGATGAGGAAGCGAATGCATTTGTAGCACCAGCCGATATCGCTGTTGATGGCAGCAAAATCGTTGGCGGTCCTAACCTGATCGCTCGTATTCGTGGTGACTTCCGAATCGTTAATCCGGAAGAAATCGAATACATGGACATCGCACCATGTCAGATGGTTGGTGTCTCGGCCAACTTGATTCCATTCCTGGAACATGACGATGCAAACCGAGCTTTGATGGGTTCTAATATGCAGCGGCAGGCCGTACCTCTTTTGGAAGCCGAGCCTCCAATCGTTGGTACCGGTATGGAACGCCATATCGCTCAGAACTCCAGTATGGTGGTTCGAGCTCAGAACTCTGGCCGTATCAACCAGGTGGATGCGACTCAGATTACGGTGGGCAACACCGTTCACAAACTGAAGAAGTATGTCGGTCTGAATGAGCGAACTTGTAACAATCAAAAACCGATTGTGGCATTGGGTGACAAAGTCGAAGCCGGGCAGGTTATCGCCGACGGAGCAGCCACTCGTAAGGGTGAGTTAGCACTGGGTCGCAACGTGCTTGTTGGTTTCATGTCCTATGAAGGATACAACTTTGAAGACGCGATCATCATTAGTGAAGAATTGGTGGCCAATGACGTCTACACGTCAATTCACATTGAAGAATACGATGTGGAAATTCGTGAAACTAAGCTGGGTCGTGAAGAGTTCACTCGTGACATCCCTAATGTCAGCGAAAAAATGCTTCGCAACCTAGATGACAACGGAATTGTTCAGGTGGGTACTTATGTCAAACCTGGCGACATTCTGGTTGGTAAGGTTTCACCAAAATCCAAAACGGAATTAACTCCGGAAGAAAAACTTCTACACGCGATCTTCGGTCGTGCGGGTGAAGACGTGAAAAACGACTCACTCGAAGTACCATCGGGCGTGGAAGGGATTGTGATCGACACCGAGAAATTCTCGCGACGAATGAGTTTGTCAGACGCCGAACGTAAGATTTTTGAGAAGGATCTTAAAGAAGCGGAAACAGTTGGTAATGCAAATGTCGTTGAGTGTTTCCTGGAAATGATCGGCGAAATGGAAGGAGTTCTGGGTCGTAAGCTGAGCGACGAAGATGGAACTCCTTACCGCACCAATGATGACATCAAGTATCTTGCCGAAGTCGCGGAACACTTCCGAATTGACAGTGTCACAGGATCCATGCGAAGCGCCGATGCCGTGACCAAGATTACTAAGATTTACAAGGCACATTTGGGAGGTCTGGAACAGGCTCTCGATGTGCGTGACCGTGAACTCAACACCATGAAACGTGGTGATGAACTTCGCAGCGGCGTGTTACAGATGGTCAAAGTCTATATTGCCACCAAGCGGACAATTTCCGTCGGTGACAAAATGGCCGGACGCCACGGTAACAAGGGGGTGATCGCCAAGATCCTTCCTGTGGAAGACATGCCGTTTCTGGAAGATGGTACGCCGATCCAGATCATGTTGAATCCACTTGGTGTTCCCAGTCGTATGAACGTGGGACAGATTTTGGAAACCCACCTCGGATGGGCTGGTGCCAGACTTGGCACACAATTCCAGACACCAATTTTCGATGGTGCGAAAGAAGGCGAAATTAATGAATGGCTGGTTAAAGCAGACTTGCCATCTCACGGTAAGGTCTCTTTATACGACGGTCGTACAGGCGAATCGATGGAACAGGAAACCACGGTTGGCTATATCTACATGTTGAAGCTTCACCATCTGGTGGATGATAAGGTTCATGCTCGAAGCACCGGACCTTACTCGCTGATTACTCAGCAACCACTCGGCGGTAAAGCACGATTTGGTGGACAGCGATTTGGAGAAATGGAAGTTTGGGCTTTGGAAGCATACGGAGCCGCTTACATTCTTCAGGAATTACTGACCGTCAAGAGTGACGACGTGGAAGGCCGTACCAAGATTTACGAATCGATGGTGAAAGGTGAAAACACGCTCGAAGCCGGCACTCCTGCCAGTTTCGACGTGCTCACAAACGAGATTCGTGGTCTGGCTCTGAATATGCAGCTCGAAAAACGACGCGTCTAATCAGAGTTTTCCTTTCCTAACAAACACCCAACCCTGTTAACCCCAAACCGGTTAATGTGATCCCAAAAGGAGCACGAGCAAATGACAGTTGGCGAAAATAATTACGACCGAATCAATGATTATGCCTCAGTGAAAATCTCACTGGCGCGACCACACGATATTCGTAGTTGGTCTTTTGGTGAAGTCAAAAAGCCTGAAACTATTAACTACCGAACGTACCGTCCTGAAAAGGATGGTTTGTTCTGTGAACGAATTTTTGGTCCTGAAAAGGACTGGGAATGTGCCTGTGGGAAATACCGCGGGATGAAATACAAGGGAATGATCTGCGATCGCTGTGGCGTTAAAGTCACACACTCCCGTGTACGTCGTAAACGCATGGGCCATATCGAACTGGCTGCACCAGTGGTTCATATCTGGTTCTTCAAGGCGATGCCTAGTCGGCTTGGAAACTTGCTGGCGATGAAAACAACCAGTTTGGAAAAAGTGATCTACTTCCAGGATTACGTTGTGGTTGATCCGGGTGAAACCGATCTGGAAGAAAAGCAATTGCTGACTGAAGAAGAGTACCGTGCTGCTCGTGAGCAGTATGGCCCCACAGCCTTCGAAGCCGACATGGGTGCCGAAGCTGTCCGCAAACTGCTTTCCAAAATGGATCTGGTTCAACTTTCCGAGCAACTGCGGAAAGACCTGGCGGAGACCAATAGTAAGCAGAAGAAGAAGGACTTCACCAAGCGTTTAGAGATTGTTGAAGCTATTCGGGATAGTGAAAACCGACCCGAGTGGATGGTGCTGGAAGTGATTCCCGTTATCCCTCCAGATCTTCGTCCACTCGTTCTTCTCGATTCCGGGAACTTCGCGACCAGTGACCTGAACGACCTGTATCGCCGAATCATCAACCGAAACAATCGTCTGCGAAAGCTGGTTGACCTCAATGCACCGGAAGTGATCATTCGAAATGAAAAGCGAATGCTACAGCAGTCCGTCGATGCGTTGTTTGATAACAACCGTTGTAAGCGACCTGTTCTGGGTAGTAGCAACCGACCTCTGAAATCCCTGACAGACATGATCAAAGGGAAGCAAGGGCGATTCCGTGAGAACTTACTCGGTAAACGTGTGGATTACTCCGCTCGTTCTGTGATCGTTGTAGGACCACGGTTGAAATTGCATCAATGTGGTCTTCCTAAAAAGATCGCCCTGGAGCTGTTCCAGCCATTTATCATTCGCAAACTGAAGGAACTCGGCCACGCCGATACGATCAAGAGTGCGAAGAAGATGCTCGAACGTAAGGACGAGGAAGTTTGGGATATTCTCGAGATGGTCATTAAAAACCATCCGGTTTTACTCAACCGAGCTCCTACGCTTCACCGTATGGGGATTCAAGCCTTCGAACCTACATTGGTTGAAGGGAATGCGATCCACCTGCATCCGCTGGTATGTAAAGGATTCAATGCAGACTTCGACGGTGACCAAATGGCCGTCCATCTGCCACTGAGTGTCGAAGCTCAGGTTGAAGCTCACACTCTGATGTTGGCTACGAATAATATCTTCGCTCCATCTAATGGCAAGCCTATCATGAGTCCATCACAGGATGTCGTGATGGGGTGCTACTACTGTACGCTCGACATGCCTCATCGAACCGGGGAAGGAATGATCTTCTCCAGTGCCGATGAAGCCGACTTTGCGTTCGCTCAGGGTGCCATTGAACTTCAGGCTCGAATCAAAGTTCGCTTGCCGAAGAGTCGCCGAGTGAAGACGGAAGATGACAGTGCTGAATTCGGAGCGATCATTGATACGACTTATGGTCGTATTCGATTCAACATGATGCTGCCAACCGGCATGGACTATTACAACAAGACGCTGCGTAGTGGTGACTTGTCGAGTATTATTGCCGACTGTTACGAGCGCCTTGGCCGTGCGGCCACGATCGACCTGCTCGATGACATGATGCAATTTGGATTCCACGAAAGTACTCGCTCCGGACTCTCTTTTGCTACCGACGACCTTGTCACACCGGACGAGAAATTGGGCGAAATCGAAGCGGCCGAGAAGAAGGTATTGAAATTCGCCAAGCTGTATCAACGTGGTGTCATTACCGAAATGGAACGTTACAACCAGGTACTGGATACCTGGACTCACGCTCGGGAAGAAATTACCTCAAAAATGATGGAAGCCATGGAGCATGACTATCGTGAAGAAGAACGCGAAGGTTATGTAAACCCTGTATTCCTCATGGCACACTCCGGTGCTCGTGGTGGCATCGAACAAATTCGACAGCTTGCCGGTATGCGTGGTCTGATGGCCAAGCCAACTGGCGAAATCATTGAAACGCCAATTAAAGCGAATTTCCGTGAAGGGTTGAGTGTACTTGAATACTTTAGTTCCACTCACGGTGCTCGTAAGGGTCTGGCTGACACCGCTCTGAAAACAGCGGACTCCGGTTATCTGACTCGAAAGTTAGCCGACGTTGCTCAGAATGTCGTTGTCACGATGGAAGACTGCGGAACCACCCAGGGGATTACCAAAGGGGTGATTTACCGTGGTGAAAAAGTCGAAGTCAAGCTGTCTGATGCCATCTTTGGCCGGGTTAGCCGCCAGCCAATCGCCGATTTGGTCACGGGTGAAGTCATTGTGGCCGAGAACGAAATGATCACGACAGAAAGCGCTCGAAGAATCGAAGAGCTGGGTATCGACAAGATTCAGGTTCGTTCAGGCATGACTTGTGAGGCTCCTTTGGGAGTTTGCCGCCGCTGCTATGGGATGGACCTGGCAACCGGCCAGCTCGTAGAAGAAGGGATGGCCGTCGGTATCATCGCTGCCCAAAGTATCGGGGAACCTGGTACTCAGCTGACTATGCGTACGTTCCACATCGGTGGTACGGTAAATACGAGTGTGGAAGAGAGCGATATCAAGTCTCAGAAGGGCGGTATCATCAAGTTCACTCATCTGCGTTATGTAGAGAACGAAGAGGGTGCCAAGATCGTGCTTACTCGAAATAGTGAAGTGGCGATTCTCGATCCGAAAGGACGTGAACTAGAGAAGCATGCTGTTCCTGCCGGATCGATTCTAAAGGTGAACGAAGACGAAACGGTCAAAGCAGGGAAAATCCTCTGCGAATGGGACCCACATAGTATTCCGATTATCGCCGAAGTCGGTGGTAAAGTTCGTTATGAAGATGTGGTCGATGGCGAAACTCTGCGACTTGAAAAAGACGCAGGTGGTAGCATGCGAAAGATGATAATGGATCATAAGGGTGAACTTCACCCGCAGATTGTGATGGAAGACGCCGACGGACGACCTCAGGATGTTTATTACCTACCTGAAGGTGCTCATATTGAGGTTGAAGAAGGTGATAACATCAAGGCAGGTGCGATCCTGGCGAAGACGCCACGTGAAGCTTCTGGTGTGACTGACATTACCGGGGGTCTTCCTCGAGTCACGGAAATCTTCGAAGCTCGGAAACCTAAAGACCCATCTGTCATTGCTGAGATCGATGGTGTCGTTGAGATTAAGGGCGAGAAGAAACGTGGTAAACGCTCGATCATGGTCAGGAACGAAGAAACCGGTGTTGAACATGAACATCTCGTGCCTCCTGGGAAACGCTTCCTGGTACATACAGGAGATATTGTTGTTGCCGGTAAAGAATTGGTTGATGGTCCATTAGTACCTCACGATATTCTCCGAGTTTCCGGTGAAGAAGAAGTTCAACGATATCTGCTACGTGAAATCCAGCAGGTCTATCGTAGCCAACGAGTAGAAATCAATGACAAGCACATTGAAATCATCGTGGCTCGGATGCTACGAAAAGTGAAAATTGAAAAAGCCGGTAACACGAGCTTATTGGAAGGCACGATCGTAGACAAATACGAATTCCATAAAGCCAACGAAGCACTCAAGCAGTGCTTAAAGATTAAATCGACCGGCGATTCCAGTTTCCCTAAAGACACGCTTGTACCAAAATCCGTATTACAGGATGCCAATGATCAGTTGGAAGCAGAAGGCAAAACCCCTGCCAAGGGAATCAAGCCTGAGCCAGCGACTGCCAGTACTCAGTTATTGGGTATTACCAAAGCAGCCGTTCAGAGTTCCAGCTTTATCTCGGCAGCTAGTTTCCAAGAAACAACGAAAGTGCTCACCGAAGCGGCTTTGGCCAGCAAGAAGGACCGCCTAGTTGGATTGAAGGAAAACGTGATTCTGGGGCACCTGATACCGGCTGGTACTGGATTCCGAAAATTTCAGGAAAGTGAAGTTCGATATCAAGCTGATGCTCTTCAAGCCATGAGTGAAGAAGTGCCGGATGCGTTGGTGACCGAATTCCCTCTGTTAAATGCGGATACTCCAGCCCCATCACTGGATTCACTGCTCGGTGGAAGCGAAGCTCCTGCCGTGGAAGAGAATCCGGAAGAATAGATTCCAAGCATGGTGATCACTCCTGTTTGCCGATACAATATATAGGCAAACAGGAGGAATCTCAGCTGAATTATCTGTTCTACTCCTACCGTCTTAAACCCCAATAAGTGAGGCGGTCCTGACCAACGGACTTAGGTTAGGTATCTTAGGCAAGGTCGCCTATTAAGTTGTTCGTTAAAAACATCGATTGGGAATTGACAACGATGGATGAGCGTGTAACTTGAGTAGTTTCCGGGAGTTTTAGGACTCTCGGCGGGGCCTCCCCGTATTTATGGGGTAAGCTTACAAAACATAATAATAGAACGAAAAAAACATAACGGCTTTTGGAAATACCCTATGCCAACAATTAATCAACTCATTCGCAAAAACCGCAAGAAAAAACGCAGTAAGTCCAAAGCACCTGTGCTGGAACGATGCCCTCAAAAACAGGGTGTCTGTCTTCAGGTGCGTACGATGACGCCAAAGAAACCAAACTCAGCGTTGCGTAAGATTACTCGTGTTCGTCTCTCGAATGGCAAGGAAGTAACGGTTTACATTCCTGGTGAAGGTCATAACCTGCAGGAACACTCGATTGTGTTGGTACGTGGTGGTCGAGTTCGTGACTTACCTGGTGTACGTTATCAGGTTGTCCGTGGTGCTCGAGATGCTTTGGGTGTGGATGGACGTCGGCAGTCACGAAGTCGTTACGGTGTCAAGCGACCTTAATATAGGTTCGGGCACTCCCTCATTACGTTCCAAACGGATCATTTATAGAGAGTTAAGAGACAATCCAAGATGGGTAAGATTACCGCAAGTAAAAAGCAGTTGAAGCCAGACCCGCGTTTCAATTCCCTGCTCGCCAGCAAGTTCATCAACTGCCTGATGCTCGATGGCAAAAAAACTGTTGCTCAAAACGTTTTCTACCAGGCACTCGAAGAAATCAGCACTCGTGTTGCTGATGTGGAGCCGTTGGAAGTATTCACTGAAGCAATTGAAAATGTAAAACCGCATATCGAAGTACGCTCTAAGCGCGTCGGTGGTGCTGCTTATCAGGTTCCCATGCAAGTGAATCGTAATCGCCAGCAGGCTTTGGCATTTCGCTGGATTCTGATGGCTGTCCGTGAAAAGAAAGGACGCCCAACTCACCTGAAGCTGGCCGACGAACTCGTCGCCGCCTACAAGAAGGAAGGTGCTGCGATCACTCGACGTGAAAATGTTCACCGTATGGCCGAAGCAAACAAAGCTTTTGCTCACTTTGCCTGGTAATCATTCCAATTCAAATCAAGCCGCGTTCGACAATTATGTCACGCGGCTTTTTTTGTGCATTTAGCCAAACTCCAATCTGCCGATTTCCCTAAAGAATTCTCTTCATCGTTCTTTTCCCTTTATTCCCCTTTAATGCAGAGTTCCACCGATCATGTCTCGTCAAATCGACAAGCTAAGAAACATCGGAATCATTGCCCATATCGATGCCGGTAAAACCACCGTCACTGAACGTATGTTGTTCTACAGCGGTGCAAAACATCGAGTTGGCATGGTGGACAAAGGCACAACGGCCACGGATGATGACCCGGAAGAACAGGAACGCGGCATCACCATTTACTCTGCCTGTGTGACCTTTAGCTGGAAAGACATTCACATCAACCTGCTGGACACGCCGGGGCATGTCGACTTTACCGCCGAGGTGGAGCGATGTTTACGAGTGCTGGACGGGGCTGTAGTTGTATTTAGCGCGCGGGAAGGAGTTGAGGCGCAAAGCGAAACTGTCTGGCGTCAAGCGGATAAGTATGGGGTCCCGCGGGTTGCATTTATTAATAAGATGGACCGGGAAGGTGCGGACTTCGAAAACGTCTTTAACGAAGTCGGCAATCGGCTTCAGGCCAATCCGGTAGCCATTCAGGTTCCAGTCGGAGCAGGACCTGCCCATGTAGATGAACCCTTTAGTGGTGTGCTGGATTTAATCCGGTTGAAAATGCTGCAATTCGATTCCGCCAGTGAAGGAGCGGATATATCTGAATCTGACATTCCTGAAGAACATATGGCCTTGGCACAACTGTGGCGTGAGTCCATGCTTGAACAACTTGCCGAGCACAGTGATGAACTCATGGAACTTGTTCTGATGGAAGAGGAAATTCCCGAACAGTTGATTCATGACGTTCTCCGCAAGGCAACTATTGAGCGAGCTATTCAACCGGTGCTCTGTGGCTCAGCACTACACGGTATTGGCGTGCAGCCTGTTCTCGATGCGGTTCAGTACTATCTCCCCAGCCCCCAGGAACGTCCGCCAGTGGAAGGTGAAGCCATGGGTAAAGGGAAGAAGAGCGAGTCAGGAACGGTAGCACGAAAGCCCGAACCGAGTGAGCCGTTCTGTGGTTTAGTCTTTAAGATCATACCCGCAAAGACCGGAGATATTTCCTGGGTACGAGTTTATTCCGGTACACTCAAAGCCAATTCCCGAATTTACAACCCCGGGAAGGACAAGAAAGACAACATTGCACAACTCTGGCAAATCTACGCCACCCGCAAGGACCCACAAGGACAAATCGATTCGGTGGAAACCGGAGATATCGTGGGGATCATCGGACTGCGACATAGTATTACCGGTGACACGCTATGCGATGCGGCTCACCCAATCCTACTGGAGACAATCGAATTTCCTGAAACAGTCATTTCGATGGCAATTGAACCGGAGAACACCACTGAGCGGGATAAGCTGGAAGACACACTGGAAATGCTTCTTCGTCAGGACCCAACGCTGGAAGTGATCAGCGGCGACACCGGCCAGACGTTAATGCGAGGCATGGGTGAACTGCATTTGGAAGTCATCAAAAATCGTTTGCTACGGGAATTCAATCTCAATGTACGATTCCACAAACCTCAGGTAAGTTATCGCGAAACTATTCAGAACAGTGTGGAAGTGGTTGGTGAATGCAACCGTCTGATTAACGGCGTGCAGAAATTCGCGCGTGTGAAGTTACGCTTAGAGCCTGATGAGAAAGTCACTCAGGGCGTGGCCATCATGAATCAGCTTGCTCCCGAGAGCCTGATGCCTGAATTGCTAGAGGCGACGTTCGATGAATTGAGAAGCTGTGCTTCTGGCGGAGGGTCGATTGCCGGCTTCCCGCTAATGAAAATGAAAGTCACTGTTTTGGATACCGAGGTGGCCGAAGAGGGCTCGGACGATATCGCTTTTCGGATCGCCTCCTCCCATGCCTTTGAGCAGGGGCTTCAAGCTGGAAAACCGGTACTGCTTGAACCGATTATGAGGCTTGCAATCACGACTCCGGAGGATTATCTCGGAGATTTTGTCGGAGACCTGCAAATGCGTAGGGCTATTATTGTGTCTACGGATCCTCGTGGAGATCGTACGGATATCGTTGCTCACGCACCAATGAAGGAGTTATTTGGTTATTCAAGTGCTATGCGGAGCCTCAGCCAGGGACGAGCTGGCTGTAGTATCGAGCCGTTACAGTACAGTCCGGCACCGGCAGAAGACATTCAGGAGTTAGGATTCTAAGCTGCAATAGCCGAAGGCATGGAATAAGACGGCACTCGGGATGAATATTAGGTTTAGCAAGCAAAATTCCTCTGATTTTCACGACTAGAGCGATTGGTTTTCATTGAGTTGGAAATCACCTTAATACGATACATATTGTTTAATGAGACGGGCTAAATACAGCGTTTGACAATTCGAATCTTTTTACCGATTTTTGAAAATCTCGCTGTTGACGATCCATGCATACGGACGTAACTTAGACTGTTTCCCCACCTAACATTATTGTGACCTGTTTAGGGCACTTATTTTATGAGCAAGTGGCTCGATAAGTGTGTTATCAGGAATTGGCAATTGGGTGCCTTCTGTGCAAACAGAAGAACTTTCGAGGCGCTGACAATGGATGTCGCTTTGCCTGTAGGGTGTTTTATGCCCCGGCATAGCTAACGGCTGTTAGTGCTGAGTGTAGACATATGTTTTTTGGACCTCAAAACTCAATAGGGAGTTTTACTAGTGGCAAAACAGACTGAAGTGCTCCGCATACGAATGGAAGCTTACGATCACGCGATTTTGGACCAGAGCGCTCTTGACATCGTAGACACAGCCAAGCGAACCCACTCGGAAGTACATGGCCCCATCCCGCTGCCGACTCGGATTGAGCGATATACGGTACTCCGTAGTCCTCACGTCAATAAAAAGTCACGGCAGCAATTCGAAATTCGTACACATAAACGAATTATCGATATTGTCGAAGCAACTGCAGGAACTATTGAAGCGCTTAATAAGCTTAATCTTCCCGCTGGTGTTGATATCAAGATTAAAGCTACGACTCGCTAAGGATTAGTGAAGTCCATGTAGAGGAAGATCGAGAGATCTTGTCGGGTGATGAGTGATCGCCGGACGAATAAAAAAAGAGATAGTAAACAAGAGTATGAATGGAAGTCAGTTAGGTAACCTCCTGTAAAAGGGTAGTCCTGGCTGGCAAAGACCACGAGGCATATTGCGATGACCAAGGGAATACTAGGCCGTAAGGTCGGTATGACGCAGATTTATGATGAACAGGGCAATGCAGTTCCTGTTACAGTGATTGAGGCTGGTCCTTGTCACGTTCTGCAGATTCGAACGGTTGACCGAGACGGTTATGAGGCCATCCAGCTTGGCTTTGATGATAAGAAGCGTCCTCAGGGCAAACGGATAAATCAGAGTCAGGCTCGTCGCAGTGAACGTGGTCATGTCAGTGGAAAGCTTGGCAGCAAACGCAGTGAGCGTCGCGCCGCCGCTGGCATTGAAGCAACTCCCAAGGCTGAATGTGAGCCCAAGAAGTTTGTTCGGGAGCTTCGAGGATCCACCGATGGCTATGAAGTCGGGCAAGAAGTCACCGTAGCGGATCTCGCTGAGGTGTCCAATGTCGACGTACAGGCTATCAGTAAGGGTCGCGGATTTGCTGGTGTAATGAAGCGACACAATTTCTCTGGTCAGCGAGCCACGCACGGGGTGAAGAAAGTTCACCGTCACGCTGGTGGTACTGGTATGAGTGCTTACCCGAGTCGTTTGTTCAAAGGGAAACGAATGGCGGGGCAGTACGGAGCCAAGCAGAAAACGAACCGCAATTTAAAGTTGGTCCGTGTGGACGAAGATAACAATCTACTGTTGGTTAACGGTAGTGTCCCAGGTCCAAACGGCGGCTACGTGGTTATTAATGAAACTAACCACGTGGGTTAAGAGAAAGACAAGTAAAGGAAACGCTCCATTTAGGGCATAAAACGATGGCAACATTAGACGTATACAACTTATCCGGCGATGTAACCGGCAGTATTGAGATCGACACGGACAAGCTTCCGTCGATTAACAAGCAATTGCTGCACGACGTGGTTGTGATGTATCAAAACAATCTGCGACAGGGCAGTGCCAAGACCAAAACTCGTGGTGAAGTTGCTGGCTCTCGTCGAAAGATGTATCGCCAAAAGGGTACGGGTAATGCTCGTGCCGGCCACCGCACCAGTGGTGTTCGTCGTGGCGGTGGTCACATTTTCGCCAAGGCTCCTCGTAATTTCTACTATCGTCTTCCAGCTAAGGCTGTTCGCAAGGCGACTCGTATGGCAATTGCTTCCAAGATTCTGGACAACGAAATTGTTGTTGTCGACGGACTTAGCTTAGAAGCTCCTCGTACGAAGGAAATCACCGGGCTACTAAGTAATCTGGACCTCTGTGGCAAGAGTGCTTTGATTACGACAGCAGAAAACAACACTAATGTATATAAGAGTGCTCGCAATATTCAGCGAGTGGATGTATCCACACTGGACAACCTCAACGCGTTAAGCGTTCTGAAGGTCGATGCACTTGTAATGACTCGGGAAGCGGTAGAAGCATTAAACGCCAAGTTAAATGCTTAAAGCTTCCTTTTAATTTGAAATAACAAAAGCCTTAAACAACAGGTTTAACAATGGCTCAATCTGGTATTCAGAATCGACAACCCAAATCACGGCTCGTACTCGAGCCGCATCAGGTGATCCTGCGTCCGCTGGTCACTGAAAAGGGAATTCATCGTAGCACTCGTCATCATCAGTATGCTTTCGAGGTCAATCCTCTGGCTGACAAGATCATGATTCGTGAAGCGATTGAAGCTTTGTATCCAAATGTTGTAGTTACAAAAGTTGCGACTCAGAACCGCAAGGGGAAGGCCCGTCGCTATCGCTACCGCATGGGGAAGACGAAAAACTGGAAAAAAGCAATTGTCACGTTGGATCCAAATCACGGAGAAATTGAATTCTTTTAATGGTTGACGATTTGGGGCAGATGGCTGTTCTGACAAGCAATCAGTGATTGAGAGAATTGAGAAATAGACATGGGTATTCGACATTACAAGCCGACAACACCGGGACGTCGTGGTGCAACTGTTAGTGACTTTAAGGATCTAACACCCGGATACGAAGTAGAGAAGTCTTTGCTTCGTCCTATCACGAAGACCGGTGGTCGTAATAATCAAGGAAAGATCACAGCACGACATCGTGGTGGTGGTCACAAGCGTCGTTATCGTGTGATTGACTTCAAACGATATAAGGATGGAATCGAAGCTCGTGTGGATTCGATTCAGTATGATCCAAATCGTAGCGCTCGTATTGCCTTGCTGAAGTACGCAGATGGTGAGAAGCGATATATTATCGCTCCTGATGGACTGGCTGCCGGAATGACCGTTGTTAGCGGTGAATCCGCAGAACCTAAAGTTGGTAACTGCATGCAGCTCAAAAACATTCCTACTGGAATGACTGTTCACAATATCGAACTGTATCCTGGTCGCGGAGCATGTATGTGCCGCAGTGCCGGAACCAGTGCTGTGTTGATGGCTCGTGAAGGAACCTGGGCTCAGTTATCACTTCCGAGTGGTGAAATTCGCCGAGTTCCTATTAAGTGCCGAGCGGTTATCGGGAAGGTTGGAAACACTGATCACAACGCGATTGTGCTTGGAAAAGCCGGGCGAAAGCGTTGGTTAGGTCGCCGTCCTCATGTTCGAGGTACGGCTATGAATCCAATTGACCACCCGCACGGTGGTGGTGAGGGCCGAACCAAGGGTGGTCGCCATCCTGTTTCGCCAACGGGTGTACCGGCCAAGGGTGGAGCGACTCGTAAGCGTCGTAAGCCATCGAATGCATCGATTGTACGTCGTCGTCGATCACGTCGTTACGGTCAACTGAAACTAAAATAGTACTCGTTGTAGTATTTAACAAACCATAGAAGGTCAACCATGAGTAGATCTCTGAAAAAAGGTCCTTTCGTCGATTTCAAAACGTTCCGCAAAGTGGAGCGTCAGATCGAGGAAGGTATTAACAAACCTATTAAAACCTGGGCACGTGCTTGCACGATTGTTCCTGAATTTGTGGGTTTCACTTTTTTGGTCCATAACGGCCGACAGCATATGGAAGTTCATATCACCGAAGATATGGTTGGACATAAGCTGGGTGAATTCGCTCCAACGCGAACATTCAAAGGTCATAAGGACTAGTGGAATCTGGCACCTTTGTCAGACCCCCGGTCATCCGGATCACGTAGTCCGGATAATAACGTTTAGAAAGAGTAAAGAGGGAACAGGCCCATGGCAGGCAAACAGTTCCAAGCAAGTCATCGATACGCACGAATTAGTGCTCGTAAAGTTCGTCCACTGGCCGACCTGGTTCGTGGAAAGAATGTAGTGGACGCGTTGAGTATTCTTGAGTACCAACCACAGCGGGGCGCATACCTGCTGAAGAAGGTCATCGAGAGTGCTTTAGGCAATGCAATGGATCCGGATCAATCGTCTGATTCTCAGATGGTACGTCCTGAAGATTTGGTCATTTCTGATGTACGTGTTGACGGTGGTCCGATGTTCAAACGCATGCGACCTCGAGCTCGCGGAATGGCATTTGTAATTAAGAAACGAACTTCACACATCCGAGTCACGCTCGGAAGTAATGAATAAATAAATCAAAGTAAGGGAGACCTCCGGTAGTCGAATATTGGAATTTCGAGCCAGGTGGTCTTTAACACCCCAGAGAGTAGTAAAAAACTATGGGTCAAAAAGTAAATCCTATCGGCTTCAGAACAGGCGTAGTTCAGGGTTGGAAGAGTCGCTGGTACGCTTCCAAACAGGAATTCGCGGGTCTGCTTCTTGAAGACAAGAAGATCCGAGAATTTATCAAAGATCATCCGAAGCGACCGCAATACCGTAATGCTGGTATTGATCGCATCGAAATCGAACGTACTCGGGATGAGGTCAAAGTCATCCTCCATGTCGCTCGCCCCGGGTTGATCATTGGGAAGAAGGGTCAGGAAGTTGAGTTACTGCAGGAAGAATTGCAGAACTTGGTGGGTCGTCGCATCAATCTGAAGATTGAAGAGATTTCCCGTCCCGAGTTACAGGCACAGCTTGTTGCAGAAGACATTGCCGGTCAATTATCGCGTCGAGCTAGTTTCCGACGAACCATGAAACGTTCGATGGAACAGACGATGGATGCAGGTGCCAAGGGTATCAAGATTCAACTGGCAGGTCGTTTAGGTGGAGCTGAGATGGCTCGCCGTGAAAAACAAATCACTGGATCGATTCCGCTGAGTACATTGTCCGCCAAGATTGATTACGGCTTTGCTGAATCATGGACGGCACAGGGACACATCGGCGTTCAGGTCTGGATTAACCAAGGTACATATCAGGGAGACAGTTCCGATGGCGCTAATGCCGAGACGGATAAAGCATCGAAAGGTGCAAAGAGGCCGAATAAAAGGTAACGCGACTCGTGGAAATAAGGTCGTATTCGGAGAATATGGCCTCCAATCGTTACAAGCCGGCTGGATAAAAGCTCAGACTATTGAAGCGGGACGTATTGCTGCTCAGCAGTACATCCGTGGTGATGGCGGAAAGCTCTACGTACGTTTATTCCCTCACCGTTCGATCACATCCACCCCGTTGGAAACTCGAATGGGTAAAGGGAAGGGTGAACCGGAGGCGTGGGTAGCAACCGTCAAGCCTGGCACCATCCTTTATGAATTGGGTGGCGTGAGTGAACAGCAAGCTCGAGTTTGCTTCGCTCGTTTGGCTCATAAACTGCCGGTCAAGGTGCGTTTGGTCAAACAGCGTCCTAAATTGGGATCCTAAATAATAGGTCTCCCCGCAGAGACTGGGAATTTTAACACGAGGGTTTAAGTCAAGCATTCTTAACCGAATCAAGTGACCTGACCTGATAGACAAAACCAAAGAGTATTCTTTCCTGACTGAGTCGGAATCGGACCGACCAAGGGAAAGAGGAGAAATAAAGACAGATGAAGGCTCAAGAACTTCGAGAAATGACAGACGACGATTTAAAGCAAACGCTTGCGGAGACCTCCAAGCGATTGTTTGAATTGCGAGTTCAGGCTCAGGCCGAGCGATTAGATGCTCCTTCTGAGATCCGTCGTAGTCGTCGATTGATTGCTCGTATTAAGACGATTCAAACCGAACGTGGGCAAGTGGAAGCAGCCACCGAAGCCGAGTAGTCGCGGCCTTGGGCTAAGACACCCTCATCCGTCTGAGTTTAATCAGACTGTAATTAACGAAAACAAATAGACCTTAACTAGATTAGAGCGAACCATGCCGAAAAAAGTAGCCGTAGGCGTCGTAAAGAGTGACAAGATGGATAAGACACGCCGAGTAGAAATTGCTCGTCTCGTCCGCCACCCACTCTATGGCAAATATGTTGGTAAGCAGACTGTCTGCTACGTTCATGACGAAGAAAATGTTTCGAATCAGGGCGACCTGGTTGAGATCATCGAAAGTGTTCGTCGCAGTAAGAAGAAACGCTGGGATTTAGTTCGGGTGGTAGAAGAGAACACTGAAGTCGACGTGGTTGCTCTGCGAGCAGCTCAGCGTCAGCAGCAGTTGGACGCCGAAATCACCGGAGTGGGTGAAGTCGCGCAACCAGCAGAAGAAACCCCAGCTCCGGCTGAGGAAGTCGCAGAAGCAGAAGCTCCGGCTGAAGAAGCGGATGATTCGGCGGAAGCAAGTAACGAAGAAGGTTAAAAACAGACGACTCGGAATACGGGTCCTCGCTGGGTTTGACCAATAAATAATAACCACAGTTTCAAATCGAAATTCGTGTGAAGCAATGATTCAACAAGAAACAAGACTGACTGTAGCAGACAACACTGGGGCACGCGAAGTGGCCTGTATCAAGGTGCTTGGTGGTTCACGCCGCCGTACCGCGGGGCTTGGTGACGTCATCGTCTGCAGCGTGAAAAATGTCGCTCCTGGTAGCGAAGTCAAAAAGAAATCCATCGTCCGAGCCGTGATAGTTCGCTGTAAGCAGCCAACACGCCGTAGTGACGGAAGTTATATCAAGTTTGACAGCAACGCTGTAGTTCTGATTGACAAAGACGGAAACCCTCGGGGGACACGTATTTTTGGAGCAGTTGCCAGAGAGCTACGTGAGAACAAGTATATGAGAATTGTCAGCCTCGCAAGTGAGGTAGTGTAACTATGAAAATCAATCGAGATGACAGAGTTCTTGTAATTGCCGGCAAGGACAAAGGACGTACCGGAACTGTATTGAATGTCGATCGTCAGACCGGCCGGGTCACAGTTTCTGGGATCAATATTGTGAAGAAGACGGTCCGCCGTAGTCAACAAAATCCTCAGGGAGGCATCATTGATGTCGAACGCCCGATTCACATTTCGAATGTGATGCGAGTGGATGAAGAGAATGGTGTAGCTCGTCGTCAAGGATCTGAAGGTTCAGGTCGTGACAAGCAACGCGTATTCAAGCAGCACTCAGGACGCCCCATCGGAGCTTCTGAAGAGTAAAGCATCGTCACGCTGTCCGGTCACCGGAGGCACTGATGAAAAACGGAAACAAGATAAAAAGGAGACTTTCTTCAGCCGACATGCCAACACGAGCTGCCGTACAGAGAAAGTAAAAAGAAATGAAACCAAGACTTCAGGAAAAGTTCGAAAACGAAATTCGCCCAGCCATGGCAGAAAGCCGTGCCGGACTCAACGTCCATGCTTTGCCTCGATTACAGAAAATCGTGGTCAACATGGGAGTGGGTAAAGCGATCGACGATAAGAAGTACCTGGAAATGGCCGTTTCAGCACTCACTGAAATTACCGGTCAGAAACCAATCGTCACTCGGGCTCGTAAATCCATCGCCGGCTTTAAGTTGCGTGAAGGACAGGCGATCGGAGCGAAAGTTACTTTACGTCGTCAGCGAATGTATGAATTCCTGGATCGCTTAGTAGCGATTGCTCTTCCTCGAGTGCGTGACTTCCGCGGTATCAACCGTTATGCCTTTGACGGCAATGGAAATTACAGTTTGGGATTAACCGAGCAAACAGTCTTTCCGGAATTGAACCCAGATAAGTACCTGCTGCCGCAAGGGATGAATATTTCATTCGTCACTTCGGCCGAAACCAATGAAGACGCACTGGAATTGCTGGAGAAATTCGGCATGCCATTCCAAGCTGCTTCGTAACCCCGAACAACGTGATGGATCGCACAGTTTGCAAGCTGTGAAATTCAATCCTGTTTTTTAGCCCAGCTTTATGCCAAAGGAAATAAAGTGGCCAGTAAATCAAAAATTGCAAAAGCAAAACGAGTACCTAAGTACTCCTCCCGTAGTGAGCGACGATGCCAGATGTGTGGCAGACCTCGTTCTGTATATCGAAAATTTGGTATCTGTCGAATTTGCTTCCGTAAATTGGCGGACCAGGGTTTGATTCCTGGCGTCCGTAAAGCCAGCTGGTAAAAGGAACTGATATCACCATGATGACCGACCCTATTGCCGACATGTTAACACGGATTCGAAACTCCGTAAGTGTTGAACACCACGTGACCGATATCCCCACCTCCAAGATTAAACGAGGAGTGGCTGAGGTATTGAAACGAGAAGGTTACATTCTGGACTTCGAGGAAATCGAAGGCAATCCAGGCAACATCCTTCGCCTAGAACTTAAATACGGCTACAACGGCGAAAAACTGATTCAGCATATTAAGCGAATCAGTAAGCCTGGCCGCCGCGTTTATGCGAAAGCGAAGGAACTGCGTCCTGTTCTTAATGGAATGGGAATCACTGTAATCAGCTCCAGTCAGGGTGTGATTAGCGACCGTGAAGCGCGACAGCGTGGAATCGGTGGTGAAGTTCTCTGCGAGATCTACTAATCAAAAGCGTACTGCTTCAGCGGTAGGCGTAAACGATTAAGAGATCAATTGAACCTCGAAGTTCAATTTCAGAGATAACACTCGGATAAGTGAATCCAAGTTCACATAAGTCAATCATCAAACATTAGTAATAACAAGTCAGAAGACAACGAGTCAGAATACGAGTTGCCCCATGTCACGTATAGGTAATAAACCTGTTGAAATCCTCAGTGGAGTCACTGTCAGTGTCGCCAATGGAGTTGTTTCCGTCGAAGGTCCAGAAGGAAAACTTTCCCTCGAACCTCGTCCTGAAGTTTCTGTGGAAGTTAACAGCGAAGACAATACAGTTGTTGTAAGTCGCGCCAATGACCAACGCGAATCCCGAGCCTTTCACGGGCTGACACGCTCACTGATCAATAACATGGTCATCGGTGTGAAACAGGGTTATGAAAAGCGTTTGGAAATTGTCGGTGTGGGATACAACGGTCAAATTCAGGGAGATACACTGAAGCTGCGAGTTGGTTATGCCAATGAACTGCAGAAGAAGATCCCTGTCGGGCTCGATGTTTCCTGCCCAGACAACACTCACATCGTTGTGAAGGGTCCTGACAAACAAAAAGTTGGCCAGTTTGCCGCGGAAGTCCGAGCTCTGCGTAAGCCTGAACCATATAAGGGTAAAGGAATCCGCTACGAAGGCGAAAACGTCAAGATTAAGCCTGGTAAAGCAGCAACCTAATAGGCCCGTTTAACAAAACATTTCCACCGATCACAAACCCAAAGGTTTGAACCGTGAATAAGAACAAGTTTCTCAATAAGCAACGTCAACGCCGAGTATTCCATAATCGTAACCGCTTGCGTAGCGATTCTGATGCTCCCCGTATGTGCGTCACTCGTTCCAACAAAAACATCTATTGCCAAATCATCGATGATGTAGCTGGTAAAACATTAGTTGCTGTTGGTTCCCAGAGTAAAGAGATTCGTGAGAGTCTGGGTTACGGCGGAAACAGCGACGCAGCTGGAAAAATTGGAGCCACCATTGCCGAGAAAGCTTTGGCGGCCGGAATTAAGAAAGTCAAATTTGACCGCGGTGCTAACAAGTATCACGGACGCCTGGCAGCACTAGCTGATGCAGCTCGTGAAGCCGGATTGGAATTTTAGAATACACCAATGAGATAGAGTCCGCACTGGAGCGGAACGACTCAGTTACATTTTTTAGGGAGCAGCCGAATCGTGGCTACGAACTCTAACAACGATCAATTTATCGATCGCGTCATTAAGATCAAACGTTGTGCCGCCGTTGTCAAAGGTGGTCGCCGCTTTAGTTTTGCAGCGATGGTTGTCGTCGGTGACGGCAACGGCAAAGTGGGATGGGGCTATGGTAAAGCCAATGAAGTTCCTCCCAGTGTGCAAAAAGCTCAAAAGCAAGCGCAGAACAGCATGATCAATGTTCCTGTTCAGGAAGGCACAATCCCACATCAGATTAAAGGGAAATTTGGTGCCGCCAAAGTCACACTCATTCCCGCTGGTCCTGGTACTGGAATCATTGCCGGAGCGGCTGTACGAAGCGTTTGTGAAGCGGCTGGTATTTCCAATATCCTGACCAAAAGCTTTGGGACCAATAATCCTGTCACGCTTGTAAAGGCAACGCTGGAAGCACTTAGCAACCTGCGGACTAAGGAAGAGGTTCAGCGATTACGAGGAGAGGGGGTTAGCCTCTAATGAAACTTCACGAAGTAAATGAAGGTATTCATAAGAATAAGAAGCGCCGTCGTATCGGTCGCGGTCCCGGCAGTGGCTGGGGAAAAACTGCCGGTCGTGGACACAATGGCCAGAAATCACGCAGTGGTTGGTCGCAGAAAGCGACTTTCCAGGGCGGCACAATGCCTATGGTGCGTCGCATTCCTAAGCGAGGTTTTAATAACCGTTTCGCTTTGAATGTTGTCACTGTCAATATCAAGGATCTCGAACGTACTTTTAACGATGGTGATCAGGTGAATCCTGAAACACTTAAAGCTCGTTCGTTAGCCCAAACACGCTACGACGTACTCAAAGTACTCGGTGACGGTGAATTGACCAAAAAGCTCAATGTGGAAGCCCACCGCTTTAGCGGCTCGGCGAAAGAAAAAATTGAAGCCGCTGGCGGGTCTGTCACAATCTTGCCTGGTAAGGCACCGGTCACAAAGAACAAGATGGGGGGAGCGTAGATCGCTTCCCGCAACCTGCTAAGAGATTAATGTCATAAGGCAACGGACTGTCTTCGGAAATAATTGGTAACAAAAAGATGTTGGAAAAACTTCGAGTTATATTCACGATCCCGGAACTGAGGAAGAAAATCCTCATTACCTTGATACTGCTCGGTGTTTATCGAATCGGTTACCACATTACGCTACCTGTCGTGGATCAAACTGAGATCGCCTCCAATGCTGCCGATGGTGTACTCGGGGGACTAATACAGCGTGTCTCAGTTTTCTCTGCCAGTAACCTGCAACAGGCGACTATCTTCGGCTTGGGAATCATGCCATATATCTCCGCCTCGATTATTTTTCAGATTCTCGGAAGCTTTGTGCCTACGATCCAAAATCTGAAGAAAGAAGGTCAGGCCGGGATGAAGAAGATTAATGACTACACCCGTTACCTCACGGTCGTACTCTGCCTACTACAAAGTGCCGTTTACGTCTTTGCTTATTTGGATAACAGCAGTTTAATCGCAGATGCGTTTAACTCGGGCACTGAAGCAAACCCCCAACTTAGTTTTGGTTGGAGTATCACCTCCATCATGATGATGACCTGTGGTGCGACCTTCCTGATGTGGCTCGGGGAACAAATTGATGAATATGGGATCGGAAACGGTATCAGCCTTTTGATTATGGCTGGAATTTTGGCTGCGATGCCCGCCGCACTTTCGGACCTGTTTAGTAATTCAGAATTCACACTCAAAGGGCTTGGCGGTGACGTTGGAGTAGAAACCATGATCCTGCTGGCCTGTGTATTCGTAGCCGTCGTGGTTGGGGTCGTGTTTATCACAATCGGCCAGCGTCGAATCCCAACCCAAAGTGCAAAACATGTGCGTGGACGCCGAGTCTTCGGTGGAACACGTCAGTACTTACCATTGCGAGTAAACCAGGGTGGGGTGATGCCAATCATCTTCGCGTCCAGTTTACTTATGGTTCCGGGAATTATGTTTAGTTATCTGGAGACCCTCGTGGATGCAGACGGACTAATGGGGAACATTATGGCAGGTTTATCCCAGGCGTTTCAGCCAGGGTCAGGCTTCCTCTACAACATGATGTATGTCGGAATGATTTACTTCTTCTGTTACTTCTGGACAGCGATCACCTTCAATCCGAAGGAAATGGCTGACAACTTAAAAGAGTATGGAAGCTTTATTCAGGGCTATCGCCCAGGGAAACGTACTGCAGATTACCTGGAAAAAGTGATGGTTCGAATTACATACGTCGGTGCTGCATTCCTTTCAGTCGTTGCTATCGTTCCAACCCTGGTTGCCAGTTGGTTGAACGTGGATATGCAACTAGCCAGTTTCTACGGTGGAACTGGATTGCTGATTGGTGTGAGCGTCGCATTTGACTTGGTGCAGAAAATAGACAGTCACCTGGTCATGACAAGTCACAAAGGACTTTTGGAATCTTAAACTGCCCTTGGCAAAATCCGAGAATTTAGAAGTCCTCCCCTTTGAAATAGCAACAGGAGAAAAAACGAATGATCATCGTCTTCGTTGGACCACCTGGCTCTGGAAAAGGAACTCAATGCGAGTTACTAGCAGAACACCTTGGTGTGACGCACCTTTCCACCGGAGAGTTGTTTCGAATTCAGATGGAATCGGGATCTCAGCTAGGCACAATTGCTGCCAGCTTTATCGATCACGGTAATCTGGTACCTGACCATGTCACCATTGACATTGTCAGTGAAAGTTTAGGCGAAGCCCAGTTTAATGTGGGATGCTTGTTAGATGGTTTCCCACGTTCGGTACCACAAGCACAAGCACTCGATGCTTTACTTGCTGAGAACAGCTGTAAAGTCGACCTGGTACTCGCTTTAGACGTAGATCGCAAAACACTGGTGGATCGAATGCTCGCGAGGAAGCGAAAAGACGATACACTCGAAACCATTCAACAACGGTTTGAGGCTTACGAAAAGTTGACTCGGCCTTTGTTAGAATACTACCAAAATCGAGAGATTTTGGTGACTGTCGATGGAAATGGAGATATCGACATTGTCTTTGAAGGGATTCGACGGGCTATGGAGACTGCTAAGTCGTAGTTGTTTATAGCCTAAACGTCGTTCAAATCGAATATTTCGCCCCTTGTGGGTACGTTTGAGCGAAGTTTATACTAACTTACTTGCAAACTGTTTATTGAGGCCGGTATAGAGATGAAAGTTCGAGCGAGTGTCAAGCGAATTTGCGAACACTGCAAAGTCGTTCGCCGCAAGGGACGAGTTTATGTTATTTGCAGCAACCCCCGTCATAAGCAACGTCAGGGTTAAGCTGGCAGTGACAGCTTCGATGTCGGCAAGTAGTACGTACGTCAACGTTTTACATTACAACCATTCAACAGAGAGCCTGTTATTCTCTGTTTTTAATTGATTTAACCAAGGAGTATTGGCATGCCACGTCTTTTAGGTGTGGATATTCCCAACGACAAGAAGACCGTTATTTCTCTGACATACCTTTTTGGAGTCGGACACAAAACGGCGCGAGATCTGTGTCACAAGGCAAACATTGAGCCTAGTACACCTGCTCGTGATTTGGCTGAAGATGAATTGAGCCGTCTGGCGACAATTCTCGAAGAAGACTACACGGTGGAAGGACCATTGCGTCGACAGGTACAGCAAAATATTGCTCGCCTTCGCAATATTCGTTCTTACCGGGGTATTCGCCATCGTATGGGACTTCCGGTTCGTGGACAGAACACACAAACCAACGCCCGTACTCGTAAGGGACCGAAGAAAACAGTTGCCGGTAAGAAAGGGGTCAAAGACCTCCGTTAATCGAATTCCAACTATCTGGATTTCTTTCAACGCTTACCTGCAATTTAATCAGTGTCAAAACTGACATTCCTATTCAGAGGAGCTATTGGCTGTGGCCAAGACTAAAAAACGAAAACCACGTCGTAACGTAACGGTGGCAATCGCTCACGTGAAAGCTACTTTTAATAACACGACCGTAACAATCACTGACACCAAAGGTGATACACTTTGCTGGGCAAGTGCAGGCACAAGTGGCTTCAAAGGAAGCCGCAAGAGCACTCCATTCGCCGGTCAGTGTGCTGCTCAACAGGCAGCGGAAAAGGCGCTGAAGTTCGGCGTTAAAGAAGTCGACGTTCGAGTTAAAGGACCAGGCAGCGGCCGTGAAAGTGCAATCACTGCATTGCAGCAAGCCGGCCTCAATGTGAAGACAATCGAAGATCGTACTCCGATTCCTCACAACGGTTGTCGTCCACCTAAAAAGCGTCGAGTTTAGTTCGACTCGGAATAAAACTCCCTTTCCACTCCCATCCCGCCCGGGAAAACCTGCCCCTACACGACTATTCGGAGATACCTGATTATGCATATTCGATGGAGAATGCTTGAGTTACCAAGTGTTGTTGATTGTGATAAAGCGTCGTTGAGCGATACTTACGGTAAGTTTACTGCCGAACCTTTTGAACGTGGCTTCGGTGTTACCATCGGTAACAGCTTGCGTCGAATCCTGCTGTCGAGCCTGATTGGAAGTGCCGTCACCCAAGTGAAAATCGAGGGTGCTCAACATGAATTCACATCCATCCCTGGTGTCGTCGAAGATGTCACCGACATTTTGCTCAATGTGAAAGCGCTTTGCATCAAAAATCACTCTGAAAGCCTCAAAGTGATCACCATTGAGAAAAATACGGTTGGAGCAATCACCGGTAGCGATATCGTTACCGATCCCGATGTGGAAATCATTAATGGTGACCACGTCATCGCGACTCTGACTGAAGACGTTCCTTTCGGAATGGAAATGGTTGTCGAAAACGGACGCGGATACGATCCTGCTTCCGAACGAGAAAACAGCGATAACGAAATCGGTATCATTCCAATCGATGCCGTTTACAGTCCTGTCACACGAGTTCGCTACCATGTAGAAGAAACTCGTGTCGGACAGAAAACAAACTACGACAAACTCACGATGGAAATCTGGACCGACGGTACCGTCAATCCGGAAATGGCTCTTGTTGAAGCCGCAAAAATCCTTCGTAAGCACCTTAACCCATTCGTTCAGTACTCTGAACTGGGTGGTCAGGTACACGCAGCTGATCGTTCAGCTCGCAGCCCCGAAGATATCGAACTCGATGCAAAGCTAAATATGCCTCTGGCTTCATTGCAGCTTTCCGTTCGAGCCAACAACTGTCTGGAATCCGAACTGATTCATACCGTACGTGACCTCGTACAACAGACCGAAGATGGCCTGCTCGAAGTTCGTAATTTCGGTGAAACCACATTGACGGAAGTACGTGCTAAACTCGGCGAACTCGGATTACATCTGGGTATGCGAGTGCCACCACAACCTCCGCAATCCACTTTTTAATAAATAACCCCACTGGGCATTAAGATACAGGTTTAATAGAACCATGCGACACAGACGTCGAGGCCGTCAACTCGGCCGCACATCACCACACCGCAAAGCAATGTTGAGAAACATGGCAAGCAGTCTCTTTTTGACTGAGCGTAGTGAAATCGCAAACGAAATTCATGGGAACACCCCACGAGTTCGTCGCCGAATTGTAACCACCATTCAAAAAGCTAAAGAAGTTCGTTCGATCGTTGAAAAGTGCATTACGCTGGCACGTAAAGTACAGCCTTGTTACGACCAGGCTGCCGCATTAATGCCGGAAAAATTGCGTGATGCGGAAACTGATCGTCAAAGCACTGCTTACAAGGACTGGCGTAATTCTGACCAATGGCAAGAATGGGCCGCAGCACGAGCTCCCATAGTCAATGCTCAGCGAAAAGCTCTGCAAATGCTTGGCAGCCGTGAAGCAGTCGATATCCTCTTTAACGATATTGCTCCTGCATTGATCGAAGAGGCACCGGAACGTGTCAGTGGCTTTACTCGTATCCTCAAGATTGCCAAGCCTCGTCTTGGTGATAACGGTACGCAAGCCATTTTAGAGATCCTTGGAGAATCTAATAATCGTGACACTTCTACCAGTGCTGCACCTCAAGCTCCTGTCCTCGAAGTCGAAGACGATGAAGTAGAAGATTCTGTCACCGACGAAGAAACGACTGATGAAGAAGCGACTGATGAAGTCGCTGATGAGTCAGAAGAAGTTTCCTCTGATGACGCTGATTCCGATGATTCAGAAGAGGCCAGCGACGACGCTGAAGAAGAAGCCGCCGAAGAAGCTGAAGAACAAGACGTTGCCGAAGCCAGCGATGACGCTGAAGAAGCTGAAGCTGCTGCTGAGGCAACCGATGAAACAGAAGCAGCCGAAGAAGCTGCTGGCGACTCGGATGCAGATGACCAACAGGAAGAAGAGGAAGCATAACCTCGCTTCTTAACTCCTAAACGTCATTGGCTCTGGTTTAGCAACAAACCCACTGAAAAGCTCTTTGCTCACTGCAAAGGGCTTTTTTATTATCCGCTGAACTCTTCGAGAAAATCAGACTCAGCCTGCCCGTCGTAACGGAATTAACTTTGGCTGAGGAATTTTGACTCCAACAATTCTGCCAAACCGGCGTTGAAGCTCAGAAAAATTAAAACGTATGAATTCGAACAAATCCTCGTCCGGCTCCATTTGCATCCACTCTCTGGCAAATTGAAGCATTTGCCGATCGTACTCCTTTTCACTGGAAGTATGAACATAACAACGCCCCGCATGACGACGGATGTCTCCGTTAAAGTCTCCACTGATGTGCCATAACTCATGGAAAATTGTCGTCAGCTTCTCCTCAAAAGATTCATTTTGGAAACGAGGCAGATAGAACTTCAGGATGTACATCATTTCCACTCCCTGCGCATCGAACAGACGCTGAGCACGATACCAACGGCCACGGCGTTTGCCTTCCATTGCTCCCTCTTCAAATCGCATTGGGGTGAGCGAGGCATGGATCCCATGTCGGACTCCTTTTCGTGCCTGCGAGAAGGCAACAGCCACCTGTGACATATCGATGTGTCGCATTCGTGGGTGGCGTTGACAGATATCTTCACAAAGCCGCCGCATATGCCAGGTAAAGTCAAAACCGCTTGGGACGACTTCTCCTGTAAGGCGATCGCGACGCCCTGTTTTCCTGCGAAGATTCGATTTGGATCGGTGGGATGGCATAGTCAAGACAGATAACAAATTCTCGGACAATTCACTATCAATGGGAATCGGTTTGTCCGAGAGTGATATTGATCCTATCAGGGAAAAAGGGTTAGTCTTTTTGGCTGAGTCATCTAAGCCCGAACCGCCACTATAACTGCAATTCTCATTCCAAGGATAGCCATTTTGAGATTTACCTATCTCAGAATACGATTGTTGCCTGTGCTACTGGCTATGGTATTGAGCGGCTGCCACATTTTGGAAAAACCGAATTGGTCGCTACATGAACAAGTGGAAAACTCTCCTCTGACGCCCCCTCGGATCGCACATGATTCGGTGGTGATTGAAGTGACTTTCGTACGCGTACCTGTGGAAGTAAATGAATCCAACGATGCTGTCTGGCAGGATATTGATGAAACACACCTCTCTCCTCAATTACGGGCTAAGCTTACTGAAAACGGATTTCGCTGTGGAAAACTTCCCAATGCCTTGCCATCCTCGTTTGAACAATTATTGGCTGGCGATAAGAACCTGACCGACCTTGCAGCTCAAACAGGAACATTGAATCTGAATGTAGGCCTGCAGAATAAGCGTCTCCAGTGTGGAGCAGGCAGTGAAAATCACGTAGTACTCAGTGACTCGGTTCTGGAAAACCTCGTTGTCGTTCACTCTTCGCAGGAATACACCTCGGCTGAACGCTTCCAGCAGGCGCAATGCCAGTTCGAATTTCGAACCTATCCACAGCCAGACGGCTCGGTGCGAATTGAAATCGTGCCTCAAATTCATCACGGAGCTGCTAAATCTCAATTCAAGGGGCATGAAGGTGCCTGGCTACTGAAGACTCAGCGGGATATCAAAGAGTACTCTGATCTGCTGGTAGACGCATCATTGCAACCCGGCGAGTCACTTTTACTAAGCTGTTCCAATTCAGCGCACGGTCTGGGTGGCCACTTTTTCTCTGACAATGACAACGATCAGGAAGTACAGCATATGCTGCGGCTGAGAGTACTACATACACAGTACGACGACCTCTTCCAGGCCAACGATTCCGCACCTCCTTAAAGTTTGCTTCTGAGCCGGGGTGTCTGAGCCATTAGAGAATTTCCTCTTACCAACCTCAGCAATCGTCCCTGGTCATGGTCCAGTTCAACCTCGAGATCAAAGTCGAGAGTAATCTCTCAAGCGTCTAACAAGAGGTTTTGAAGCTTTAATTATCAATAGCCCCCTTTTTCAGATAGAGAAGTCACTGAATAATAAAGGCTCACCACCAAAAACGGTGAACTAAGTTAACTCATCCTGGCCTCTATCAAATCAGAGGCACCTATAACTCAAGGAGTAATTGAATGGCACTCGTTCCTCTACGCGTAGTTTTGGATCACGCTGCTGAAAATAACTATGGTGTTGCAGCTTTTAACGTCAACAACATGGAACAGATTCAGTCCATCATGGAAGCAGCTGAAGAAACCGATTCCCCTGTAATCGTACAAGCTTCTCGTGGTGCCCGAGCTTACTCTCAGGACACCTACCTTCGTAATCTTATGCAGGCAGCGGCTGAACTTTATCCACACATCCCGATCGTGATGCATCAGGATCATGGTAACAGTGTCGATACATGTGCCAGCGCTATCGAAAACGGCTTCACTTCCGTCATGATGGATGGTTCGCTCGAAGCCGATGGCAAGACTCCTGCGAGTTACGATTACAACGTTGACATTACTCGGAAAGTGGTTGAGTTAGCCCACGCTCAAGGCGTTAGCGTCGAAGGTGAACTCGGATGTCTAGGTTCACTGGAAACTGGAATGGGTGAAGCAGAAGACGGACATGGTGCAGAAGGTGTGCTATCCCACGACCAATTGCTGACTGATCCGGAAGAGGCAGCTTCTTTTGTTGAAGCAACCGGTGTCGATGCTCTGGCCGTCGCCATTGGAACAAGTCATGGGGCCTACAAGTTCACAAAAGCGCCAACTGGTGATGTTTTAGACATGGGTCGTATTGAAGAGATTCATGCGAAACTGCCAAACACCCATCTCGTAATGCATGGTAGTAGCTCTGTTCCTCAGGAACTTCAGGACATCATCAACGAGTTTGGTGGCAATATCAAGCAAACCTATGGTGTTCCCGTAGAAGAAATTCAACGTGGTATTCGCTCTGGTGTTCGTAAGATTAACGTTGATACCGACAATCGATTGGCGATTACTGGTGCCATCCGTAAAGTCCTGACAGAAAATCCAGCTGAATTTGATCCGCGAGCCTACCTCAAGCCCGCTCGTGCCGCGATGAAGCAGGTATGTGTGGACCGCATGGTGGCCTTTGGACAGGCTGGCAATGCAGCTGATCTACGAAGCAAGCTCTAATCCAGCTTTTTTCGGCCCCGGATTGTCCGAGGTTTGATCCCCCTCATGCTCGAATCACAATTGCTCTGAGACGCTAAACTGCGTTAGAATTCTCATTCAGAATTTGTGGAGTGCTGCGCGCAGGGTTTAATAGAACTTCAGCCGGCTCTCGCCACCTCCCATCCAGTCAAGGAAGACGGATCGTGAGTTCAGAAGTAATCAGAATTGGGCAGGGCAAGCAGTGCATTGGCCCATTTGAGCAATTGCGGCTCGCACGGGAGATTATCTCCACCGAAGCCGCTGCGCTCGAGCAACTGGCGAATCATATCCCACCCGGATTTGTAGATGCGGTCGAAGCGATAGAACACTGTCAAGGCAATCTGATCGTTATTGGGATGGGCAAGGCCGGACTGATCGGCCAAAAACTTGTAGCGACATTCGCATCGACTGGTACGCCTTCACACTTCCTACACCCCGCAGAAGCTGTTCACGGTGACTTAGGACGCGTCCAACCGAACGACGTTGTCATGCTCTTGTCTTACAGTGGTGAGACCGAAGAAATAACCCGCCTACTTTCTTTCCTGACCAAGCTTCAGGTTACTCGAATCGCCATCACCTCCAACGCTTCCAGTACGCTGGCAACACAATCTGAAATCGTCTTGTCGTTGGGAACACTGAATGAAGCCGGAACGCTTGGCTTGGCTCCCAGCACCAGCACCACAGCGATGCTTGCCTTAGGCGACGCCATTGCCCTGACCGTTAGCAGGCAACGTCAGTTTACCTCACTGGATTTCGCTCGCTTTCATCCTGCCGGCTCACTTGGGAAAAAACTAGCCTTAGTTGCCGACTGCATGAGGCCATTGCAACAATGTCGTGTCGCTCATCAGGACAATTCTATCCGAGAGGTCTTCACCCAGAGCCAACTGCCAGGTCGACGAACTGGAGCTGTCATGCTGGTCGACGACCAGCAGCAGTTAACTGGATTGTTTACCGATAGTGATTTGGCTCGCTTGCTTGAACAGAATAAAGAACAGTGCTTTGATACTCCAATTTCTGCATTCATGACACAATCCCCAATCTGCCTTCATGCAACACAGCGACTTTCGGAAGCGGTCGATATCCTGGCCACCAAGAGAATCAGCGAATTACCGGTTATCAATGAACAACGTCAACCTGTTGGAATGATTGATATCACCGACACCGTTGCTTTGTTACCCGCCACGGATGAAGACAACCAATCCACGCTCCCATTCCACACAGACAAGGCGTAACCAAATGTCCTCCACTGAGCATTCCTTTGAAAAAATCAAACTTATCCTTTCGGATGTTGATGGAGTACTGACGGACGGTGGAATTTCCTTTGACAATAATGGAATTGAATCGAAAAAATTCCACATCAAGGATGGTCTGGGCATCAAAATGTGGCAACGAGCAGGATTTCGATTTGGAATTCTCACGGCAAGAACATCCCACATTGTCAAAGTTCGTAGCGCAGAATTAGGTATCGAAATTGTACGCCAGGGTTTCGAGGCGAAATTGCCCACTGCCGAAACCTTGGCGAAGAGCATGGACTTGCAGATGAATCAGATTTGTTACATCGGTGATGATTTAACAGATCTTCCCGTCCTACGTGCAGTAGGACTTGGAGTCGCTGTGGCGGATGCGGTGGATGAAGTATTGGCCGCCGCCGACTTGATTACCACCAGAGCCGGAGGGCAAGGTGCTGTTCGGGAGTTGATTGAAACGATCCTCAAATCCGGAGGACGTTGGGATGATTTGGTACAGCAGTATTATTCTGCCTAGTTTAATTTGTTTAGCTTGTTGAATTGAGATTGTAGTTATGTGGCGTCGCTGTTTAGGAACGGTTGGATATCTGGCAATTGTCCTGATTGCTTACTCCGTCTATGCACTGGCGGCAGCTCCCGTTATTGAACCTGAATACACCAGCCCAACAATCACGTCAGAGGATTCGGAGTTCTACTGGCAGACCGCTCCGTCTCAAAGCCGGCAAATGCTCAGTCAGATCTTCAGAGAAGATGCCTGGCAACTTGATTCCCCGAAAGTATTTGAGTTTTCACAAGGTGAAGGAAACACTCCCGGAATACTCTTATTTCAAGAATATGAGCAACTTGATGGTGAGTTCCTTATCAAACCTTGCACTTGCGTTATCTTCCAATCCGAAAATAAAAAATCGCGAATTGTTACAATGCACGCGCCAAGCGGGGCTGTGCTAAATGTCGACGCTCTGGCTTCGGAGCCAACGACTGACAATCAGGAAGCACTGACCGGCCGATTGATTGGTGATGTTATCATTCATAGCCAGGAATCAGAGCCCGGAGCCAACGACGGAATTCAATTCATCACTCGCAATGTTCAATTCGAAAAGAACCGCATCTGGACGACTCATGATGTGGAATTTCAGTACGCAGGCCACCTTGGACGTGGTCGGGATTTGATTATCACTTTAGGCGAGCAGGAAAAAAACAGTCTCGACTCAACAAACAGTCGTCCTTTTTCCCGAGTCGATTCCATTGAATTGATTCATGTTGATGAGCTGGTTTTACAAATGGAACGTGAATTACTGCCCGACGCAGATCCATTAGTAGTAACCGACCGAAACTCGGTTCCAGCTCAAAGCAACTCAGAGATGGTCATTCAATGTAACGGCCCGTTCAGGATCGATCAGGCCAATTCCCAACTATCGTTAGAAGATCAGGTCCAAGTCACGTTTAAACGGGATGGGCAAGTCGATGACACCATGGTCTGCGATAAACTTCAGGTTACCTTTACTCCACCCTATACCAATCAATCCGATACAACCAATCCTTTGCTCGACACCTCTGGTCAGTTCAATCCACAAAGCATTATCGCTGATGGAAATCCCGTACTAATCCAATCACCCTCGCGTCAGTTGGCGATTAAAGGGCAGAGAGTTTCTATCGATTTAGACGAGTTGAAATTCTCCATCAAAGATGCGGTTGAGAGCACGATAACGTTTGAAAATTTTTCGATCAAAGTGCCCAAACTCGAATACACCTTTGCGGACGACTTCAGTCGCTTAGGCACTTACAAAGCAGAAGGGCCGGGCGAATTACGTCTTGCTGCAAGCCCTAATGAACCAGCTCAGTCAGAGCTCTTTGTTCAGTGGCAAGCAAACAGTACTTTGACAGTCAATGATCAACAGGAAAAGGTACTGGCACTCAATAAAGACGCTCGTATCCAGATTTCAGAAACCGAATCGATATCCAGTGACCGCCTGCATGTGTGGCTGGAAGAAATTGAGGTGCCGTCGGCTGATAGCAAAGAGGCTGAATTCGAGTTAACGCCCTACAAGATGGTGGCAACAGGCCATGTCGAAATTGACTTACCGGAACTACATGCCAAAGCTCATCAAACGCGAACTTGGATTTCCAGAGAACCCGCAACGACGGGTTCACAGCCCTCCACAAAACCTGCACTCGACAATCCAATCAGGCTATTTGACCGCTCTCAGAACTCTGGTAATCCAGAGACTCTTAAGCGATATATTGTGACGGGAGAACTTCTCAACCTCGATTTATATCGTTCTCAGTCGGGCTTGCAAATTAAAGGGGCCAACATGGAAGGTAACTTATCTTTCCATCAGCAACCCTTACCCGGACAATCCCGCTCCGCGTTAGCATTACATGGCGAACGAATCAATCTGAAACGCGGCTTATCGGGGCTGGCGGAAATTACGATTACGGGAAAAGAGCGACAAGGAAAGCCTGCTTGGATCTCTTATGAAGGATTTGAGCTTTCCGGAAATTCAATCCGGCTCGACCAGCAAAGCAATCTTGTTTGGATTGACGGAGCAGGTGAATTAGTTCACTTAGCACAGGATAACCCAAATCCTGAAAACGCCAAGCGAATTACCTGGGAAGAACAAATGGCGTTCACCGGTTCCAAGTTTCAACTTTTTGGAAATGTCCAATCCCGCTTTCGTATGCAATCCACTCAAGGCGAAACCAAAGAGATTTCACTACGTTGTAAAGTACTTGATCTCTACTTAAATCAACGCATTGACTTCCAACAGCCACATCTGTCATCACCGATTCAAATCAGGGAATGCCGAGCTTTGGATCAGGTCGAGATTCACCGGCGAACGATTGACAAAAATAACCAACATCGTGATCTACAGCACATCCGTGTCGAACACCTCCGTTACTTCCCAAGTGACAATCGAATCGTTTCCGACAAACAGGGAAGTATTCGATACACATGGGTCGACGATGGAAGCCTGCCGACCATCGGCAAGCCTCTCAGGGACCAGGGGAATATCCAGAGCCTAAACGTGGAATTTAACAAAGGTGTTCGGGGGGAGCTGGCGAATCTGGAACTCAGTTTCCATGGGAAAGTTCAGGCGTTGCTGGGATCCGTGCCGCAATGGGACAGCCTGCTCACTCCACAAGAGGTGAAACAAAACGAAGGCGTTGAACTCAATTGCGATGAACTCTCGATTGCCAATGTCAGTAATACCGACGATCTTTCGATAGTCATATCAGCTACCGGAAATACGCACATCGCCATGGCAGGATATACTGCCGTGGCAAATCGGGTTTCCTATTCCCAGTTCAAAAACAACATTGTGCTGGAAGGAGGACGGGGTGACGCTCAGTTATGGCTCAACACTAACAAAACCCTCAAACCCAACGCTTCTGCGCGGCGGATTTTCTATGATCTGAAAACCGGTAGTATTGATATCCAATCCCCCAGTTTGTTGGACTCCGGTAACTAAAATTACGCAACCGGTAATCTCAAACGCTCCTGTTCCATACGTTCGACGAGAAACTCAACGGCCTTTTGAGCCTGAACGTTGTAGTAGGCAAAACCATGTCCACCGGCAGATGTCTCGAAATCATATTCGTGAGGCACGCCAAGTGAATAAAGCTTCATCTGTAGGCGATCAACACCTTCAAACCAGTACGAGTCGACAGGATCACAACAGAAAAACTGATGACGCGGCCAATTGAGCGGATGAATATGTAGCAACGCGGAATCCTGACGAGCCACCTCGGGATCGTCATACATTTGAGGCAACGTCTCATCAATGCCTTGCTTCATTCGCAGATGATAGTCAATGGCCGGAGAAATCGCTGCGACGACAGGAAAGAGCCCTGGATATTTATAACTCAATCGCAGAGCTCCCTGGCCTCCCATACTGGTGCCTAACAAAGCCACTCGCGGAGTGGTAACTCCCCAGTGATCTTGGATATAACACATCACATCATCTTTGACAAAGCTCTCAGCAGTTTTTTGCATATCAAATTCATCACAAATCCGATCGGACCACCAGCTGCGTTGCGTACGTGGACCGATGACCCGTAAGCCAAAACGCTCAAATTGCTCTGTAAACGCCGGCTTATCGTTAAGCCACTCGCCACTCACTCCATGAAGATAAACAATAACGTATTGATGTTCAGAAGGCTGCGTTGGCTCAAAAACTTCGCAGGCATGGCCAGCTAATTCAATTGTTGACCACATACTCATTTACTCAATGTGACATCTTGTGCGTTTAGGAGAAACAATGAAGTTTAATTGATTAGAGACAATGAGTACAATGGCCTGAACGAATTCGGATAGGGTGGAGCAGCCTATTAGTTACAACGCCGCCAATGTCGACGAAACTTTTGCTCAATAGGATTTTTCGGTGAAAGTACTCATTTCAGAAGAGCAATTGCAGCAGGGCATTTCGGAGATGGCCAGTGCGATTAATGCGCGACTGGACAACCAACCCCTGACGGTCATCTGTGTGATGACGGGCAGCATCATCTTGGTTGCCGATCTCATACGGCAACTTACCATGCCTGTAAAGCTAGGCTCGGTTCATGCTAGTAGCTACCGCGGGGCCACCGATCGAGGCAATCTGAATCTCGATACCTCGATGCTTCCAAATTTACAGGATGCTAACGTCCTGATCGTGGATGACATCTTCGATACTGGACATACGCTGCATGCGGTAACTCAACATATGAATTCGCTTGGCGTTGCAAGCCTGCACACCGCCGTTCTACTTTACAAACACGGACGGCAAGAACTTACACTGGATGTCGACTTTATAGGATTTGAAATTCCGGACGAATTTGTTGTGGGATACGGTTTAGACTACCAGGGAATCTACCGCAATCTTCCTTATATAGGCGTCATGGAACATGAAGACCTTTCTGCTAACGAAAAAGAATAAGGCAAGCACGTAAAGTAAGACCCGTTATGGCTGGACTGAGAATTGCAATGATAACCCGACGTTTTTGGCCACTGGTGGGTGGCGCAGAAATGGTCATGGCGAATCTTGCTTCTGAATTCCAGCGACAAGGTGTCGACCCAGTCTTACTAACCGCCCAATGGGATCCGACCTGGCCAATGCAATTCACTCATCGTGAAGTCAGTGTTCAGAGATTGCCGAATCCCGAGCGAAAGGGATGGGGGACATACGTTTATATGGATGCTCTCTCGAAGTGGCTTCGGACCAACCGGCATACATACGACATCGCCTTTGTTTCGATGCTAAAACATTCTGCCTATTCAGCAGTGACAGCTTGCCGCAAACAACCACAAGGCGTAGTACTCCGAGTTGAAGGAGGGGGGACTACAGGGGATTGCAACTGGCATAACATTGCTCGGTTTGGCAATCGTATTCGGCGACGATGTAAAGAGGCCAATGCAGTGATTGCCCCAAGTGATGCCACCTATGATGAGTTGGTCGAAGCACAATTCGTCTTGGATCGCATCCATCAAATTCCTAACGGCGTCGCGTTATCCGAAACGCCTCAGACTCCCGAGTCGATAACTGCTGCGCGACAGATTTTATGCCAAAATAATCGAGACTTCACCTCCCATCCAGATCATTACGTCAGCGTTTACACCGGTCGATTAACTAGGAATAAAGGACTTTTTGAATTACTCGATGCCTGGCGGCTCGTCGTTCATCAAAGGCCACACAGCCAACTATGGCTAATCGGAGAAGGTCCGGACCGAGAAGCCCTGTATGATCGAATTCGTGAATTACAACTAACCGGCCATGTCCTGATGCCTGGAGCTTTTGACGATGTAGGCGATCTGTTAAAAGCTGCCAATTCATTTGTTCTGCCGTCGTACACAGAAGGGCTATCTCTTTCAGCCTTGGAAGCAATGGCCCATCGCGTCCATGTGATTGCGAGCGACATCGCAGGTAACCGGCAACTCATCGAAAACGGAATTCATGGTAGACTTGTTCCAGTGAAAGAATCCACTCCCCTAGCCGAAGCGATTCTCAGTGCTCAGTCCTCCGACAATAACGCAATGACCAAAGCGGCTTATGATCGGGTCAAACGAAACTTCTCTCTTGAAGCTATGGCCCGACAACATATAAAGGTATTCGAGAACGTCTTGCGAGACTCAAACGAATGACGCCAGCATTACATATCGTCCCATCCACGTCAGACTTCGGTACCCTCGCTCAGATACGGGAAGTGGCGAGCCAGACTGATCAAGTCAGTCGTGTGGTTTGCTTACGGGATGAAGCGAACTGTCTTCAGGAAGTCCAGACCTGGCTTGGGACTCAGGTCACCATACTGGCTCCCGGTTCTCGTTCAACATGGGCACGTGCACTCCAATTATTCCAACTTGTCCGACAATCGGGAAAAAGGGATCAATCGTTGATTTGCTGGAATCCCGGGCGATATGACATGTCGTCAGTGCCTCTGTTGAGAATCTTTAAGCAATGGCGAACCGTCATCACAACACCTTCCAAGCGGGAGCTTGCCTATCCGGGATTTGTGGGTACTCAGATTCTAAAAGGCAGTACGCAAATCTATGTCTCGTCAAAATACCTACAGTCACAATTCCCAAACAGCCAGTTAGCATTGCCATGGCTGAACAATTCGCGGGAACCATCACATCAGGCGGAACTCCCAAAAAAAGGCTCGATCGATCTTAAAGAACATTTTGGATTGTCACCGTCGTCCAAGGTATTGATGTGTCTGGGACGAAACGACTCCTTTTGCCGTCTGAAAGAGGCTATTTGGATCATTGGGATTCTTGAGCATTTACATTCAGATGTTCATCTTGTGATTTGTGGCGTGGGTCCACAAACTGACCGATTAAGAATGGTTGCGGACCAAATGGTATTACGCCCGCGTATTCACTTTCTATCCCCCTGGCTACCAATCAATGATCTACTAGCCCAAACGCAGTGCTTACTTGTTACAGCTGATCACTCCGGGCAGGATTGGAGCATTCAGAAAGCCATTGAGCAACGGGTGCCGGTTGTCGCCAGCCGTAGTGACGGAAACATGGAGTGCATTAATCATCAGGTCAACGGTTTTATCGGAGGGCCGGATGCAGGCGGGCTCGCAAAACATATTCACCAACTTCTTATCGAGCCGATGGTTTACCCGAATAGACAACCCGCAAGATTGGAGACACCAACGATAGAATCATGGGAATCCGTATTCAACCTGTAAAAAACAACGGCTTGCTATGAACCAATCACATGATGGCGGCGATATAGATAATAGCTTTTATCAATGACGACTCACCAATAAATTAACATGTGTGGCATAACCGGATCCCTTTGGACAAACGAAGCTCAAAGCATCTCCCGAGAACAACTCGGCAAGATGACTGCTTCTCTGCTGCATCGAGGCCCGGATGATTGTGGCGAGTACTTTAGTTCTCATTCACCGTCTGTTTCCAAGCCCGCGGTTGCCCTTGGCTTTCGCCGACTCTCCATCATCGACCTACAAACAGGTCACCAACCTATTGCAAACGAAGACGAGTCGATCTGGCTTATTTTCAATGGGGAAATCTACAATTACCTGGAGCTCAAGGCTGAACTAGAAGCGGATGGGCATCGTTTTAGAACGACCAGCGACTCCGAAGTGATTGTGCATCTGTATGAAAAATACGGCACTGAGATGTTCCAGTATCTCAATGGAATGTTTGGCCTGGTACTTTGGGATAGCCATCAAGGAAAGCTTGTCCTTGGTCGAGATAGACTCGGTCAAAAACCCCTCTATTACGCAACGCAGGGAGAGCGACTGTTATTTGCAAGTGAGTTAAAAAGTCTGCTCGCTAGTGGAGAAATCAAACGGGAGATTAACCCACGAGCTCTCGACCACTATTTCATCTATCAATACATTCCCCATCCACTGTGTATTTTTAAAGGCGTCCAAAAACTTTCACCCGGACACTTTGCTGTCTATCAAAACGGCCAGCTTAATGTCGAAAAATATTGGAATCCAGATTTCAATCAGACTTCTGAGTTGGGAACCAACGACCTCCAAAATCAGTTATATGAGTTACTAACCGACAGCGTAAAACTACGAATGCAAAGTGATGTACCACTGGGGGCCTTCCTCTCAGGAGGCGTGGATTCGTCGTTGATGGTTGCTTTAATGCAACAGCATGCTGATCATCAAGTCCAGACATTTTCTATAGGCTTTCCCGTCAAAGCCTATGACGAATCCGCTTACGCCCGGCAAGTATCAAAACACCTGAACACAGATCATCACGAACTGATCGTCGAGCCCAATGCGGTCGATATCCTCCCTTCGTTAGTGAAGCACTATGACGAACCATTTTCAGATAGCAGTGCCATCCCCACCTGGTATGTCTCCGAATTTACACGACAAAATGTCACCGTAGCCATTTCAGGTGATGGAGGAGATGAATTATTTGCTGGATACGATCGGTATAAAGCGGTTGCATTAGCACACAAGATCGATCGAATTCCACCACTTAAATACTTGCTGGGGTTGGGATTATCGAAGTGCCTTCCGACTGGTTCAAAGTACAAAGGCTTCTTTCGTAGGCTTAAACGGTTTCTGACACCCATTGCCTATTCCCCAGTCCATCGATATTTAGACTGGATCAATATTTTCCCCTACATAAATCGACTGGAATACTACACGGAGGAATTCCAGACGGAGTTGGAGGATCACGATCCAGCTGACTTTCTCACTCAGGCCTGGCAAAGTGCAGCGAGAAGATCCCCGATTACCAAAGCATCTCTCGGAGATCTAACCACTTACCTACCGTGTGATCTAAACACCAAAGTGGATCTCGCGAGTATGGCTCATGGTCTTGAATGCAGACAACCATTTCTGGATTATCGCCTCGTCGAATTTGCTTCACAGATTCCAGCTGTTGCCAAATTCAATCAGGGAACAGGGAAGCAATTACTTCGACGTACGTTTGGTGAGTTACTACCGGAAGAGATTTGGAATCGCCCTAAAATGGGATTTGGCGTGCCATTGGATCACTGGTTTAGAAACGAATTACGTGAACAAACTGCAGATACTCTCTTGGCTAACAATGCCAAATCACATCACTGGATACGACCGCAGATCATAGAACAGTTAGTCCACCAACATCAAACCAAGCAAAGAGACCATAGCCAGCGACTATGGTCTCTACTGATGTTTGAACATTGGCTCCAGCAATGGACTTAACTGCTGGCCTGTCGAGCGGTCCAAATCGGACCATTCGGAAATTCATACTCATCTAGAGAAGCTGGTTTCATCGTAATGCTGTACCCTGGTGCCGTTGGAGGCATATAGGCACCGTTTTGCATCACGACCGGATTCTCAAAGTGCTCATGTAAGTGATCGACATACTCAATGAGGCGATTTTCCGTGGTGCCACTTACACATACATAATCAAACATGGCTAGATGCTGAACGTACTCGCAGAGTCCCACTCCGCCTGCATGCGGACACACGGGAATATCGAATTTCTTCGCCATCAGAATGATAGAAAGGATTTCATTCACTCCACCGACACGAGTACTGTCGATCTGACATACATCGATGGCGTTGGCCTGCATAAACTGCTTAAAGATAATTCTATTCTGACACATTTCTCCGGTCGCGACGCCAACACCCAGAGGGCGTAATGCTTCGGCAATGGCGGCATGGCCAAGGACATCATCCGGACTGGTGGGCTCTTCAATAAACCATGGCTTAAACTCAGCCAGTTTCGTCATGTTATCGATAGCTTCATTGACGCCCCACACCTGATTAGCGTCCATCATCATTCGGCGATCGTAACCAATCTCCTCCCGAATGATCTTGGCACGTCGAATGTCGTCATTAATATCTCGGCCCACTTTGATTTTGTAGTGAGACCAGCCAGCCGCCACACCCTCCTGACAAAGTCGGCGTAATTTCTCTTCGCTATAACCAAGCCAGCCGGCCGAAGTGGTGTATGAAGGGAATCCATTAGCCATCAGGTTATCGATTCGCTCTCCTTTTGAATCAGCCATCTCTTCGAGAATTGCCATAGCATCTGCGGGAGATAATGCATCGTCGATATAGCGGAAGTCGATACAGCGTACGATTTCTTCCGGTGTCATGTCCGCCAGTAACCGCCAAACCGGTTTACCTTCGGCCTTAGCCCATAGATCCCAAATTGCATTCGCGACAGCACCAACGGCAAAATGCATAACGCCCTTATCAGGCCCCATCCAGCGTAACTGGCTGTCACCCGTCAAATGACGCCAAAACTTGCCCATATCAGAGGTAATCGCATCCAGTGATTGGCCAACGACTAGTCGTTTCATCGCGTCCACAGCACCGGAAATCAGTTCCGTACCGCGTCCCAGCGTGAAAGACAATCCATGCCCGACCAGGTCACCATCTGTTTTGAGTGTGATATACCCACAGGAGTAATCCGGATCCGGATTCATGGCATCAGAACCATCTAGATTATCTGATGTAGGAAAACGAATATCCCGTACTTCTATATCTGTAATCGTAATCGCCATTATTTTTGTTCCTCGATTCCCCAGGCTTTCTCTACCATGTGGGCCGCACCGGCATCAAACAACTCTAACTCAGGCCTAATAAAAGGGTAGTAGTCATTGGTGCCAAAATAAGATTCCGTAGCTTCTGCAAAATATTCCATCTGATTGGTGGTGCTGTAATGTTTCACTTGTTGGCCATTCCAGCGTAAAACCTTGAGATATTGCTCTGTCTTCATGGCGGCCCGAAAAGCAGCCGACACATCTGGGTTTTCAAATCCCTGTTTAAGGTACTGATCATGATAGGCATGTGCCAGCTCATGCAGCACCATGTAGGGTTGTGAAATCGTCCAACTGACAAAATTCTCTGCATTCGAGATTTCGACACATTTTACTTTGTCAGGGTTCATACCATTATCGACCAACCACTGCCTACCAGGATGGTAAACGGCACAAGGATGATGCGGTTCCTCATACTCAAGCCAAATCGTAACCTGCTGCAACTTTTTCACCGCTTCATTAGGTAGAACACGTTCGATTTTAAATAGCTGGTGATCCATTACTTCCATCGCCTGCTTAAACAGTTTTTTATGATCGCGAATCAGAAGTTTATTCACTCGAATGGTGTAACCACGCACTTTAACGTCACGATAATTCGAAGTCGGCTCAAATTGAAGAGAGTCACGGGCGAGCAGATTTTCATGTGCATAAAGCTCAGAGAAATGAAAGACGCAGATTAATATCAAAAAAAATGGGCGAATCATGAGTGCCTCAATTGAATATTCAGGATTGTTTCTCTCAGCATACCAAATCTACTAAACCTTCAAGAGTCCCCAAGGCAGGAGTCCCCCCAAGCTTGTCTTCAGACTGACGATGTTTGTCACTGACCTTCAGAGTGTTGGACCTTACGAAGACTAAAATACTGAATCCCTCTCCGGATTTACTTAAGGCACTCAACTTAAACATCGCTGGATCAACCGTCCTTTGTCCAGAATAATTTCCTCCCAACCACCACCATGGCTGTTACCCGATCTTGACCGTTGGATCGGCAATCGTCTTTATTGCTTCCAGGAATCTCATAACAACCAAATCGCATCCGTGGCGTTTGTATCATCGCAACTTGCTCGCCCTCTCTATCATCAGAAACACTGGTTTAGCAACCTGAATTCTGCTTTACAGATGGTTGGGCAGACCGACATCGTCGTGGTGACCTCTCCCAGGACCACAACCTATCGGTTTATACAGGCATGCGCAAATGAATTTAATCTCCGCTTAAGTAACACTGTCATCTGCCGCACTCAGAAGCAGTGGAAGAAACTCATCACCGCTGAATACTCGACGGATAGTAATGAATGTATTATCAGCCCACCGCAGTCCCTACCAAACCTAACTCGTAATCCTCCGAACTGTATAAAAGCTAAACCAGAACGAGACCGATTCCTTATCGGGGGAGCTCAGCAGGTCTATGTCATCGAAGGTCGAATTGGCAGTAAAACACAACGTTTGCTTAAAAGGCGGGAAGCCCAAACCATATGGATGCCCAAGTTGCCGGATCCAAACATCAGTCGACCTCCAGCATGCCATCCTCCGCCATCGATTACTGACACACCCTATCTGCTTCCAAAGTGGTTCAACCCTAACGCAACACTTGCTCACTGGACCCGAGCTGCCGATGGCCCCTGGCCCCTCCAATCTGAATCAGATTGGTACCTTCAGTTAGTCCATGGTTGGTCGGAAGCTGATCACTCCGCACTCGCCACGTTACAGAACATCGTTAGCAAGGAAGTAATCTATGGCTCAGGTCGTACTATTCGCGAAGGGCACAAAGTAGTCTGTCTAACGCGAGTTCCTATTTCACGTTGGCAAGAACTACACATCTACAGACCTCACTTACGCCGATGGGACTTTTGTCCTTATGGCGTGGTCTTCAGCCCGACAGCCATTTCCCGCATAACACCGACTGATGTGCAATATGGCGATGAAGATCTTTGGAAGAGGCTGAGGCCGTCCGATCGTCCATATTTTCAAGCGATCGACTGCAACATTGACTGGACGATTGAACAAGAGCAGCGAGTTCTGGGAGACATCGTACTCCGTTCACTACAGAATGACGACTTGATTCTTTTCACCCAGACAGCCTGGGAAGCCGAGCAACTCCAAATCTATTCTCGCTGGCCTATTGTCCCTTTCGACTATTTACAAAGGACTGATAGAATACAAACATAGCTTAAAGACCATCCTCCAAATCCTAGAACTCTTATGTCTGTTTCCCGAAAGCAATTCATCGACAACTTAGATGCGTCTGGCATCATGACTGAGGCTGAGATCAGTGCTTGGCTATCTAATCACCCCCGGGAGTTAGATCCCATCGATGGCGATGCGATGGCTGCGATATTAATCGATGACGGTGTCCTCACTTCCTATCAGGCCCAGAGCCTCAACCGAGAACGCCCACGACCCCTGAAATATGGAAACTATGATTTACTAGAGATCATTGGGCAGGGCGGTATGGGCACCGTCTATAAAGCTCGCCACAAGATGATGAAGCATGACGTAGCCATCAAAGTCATTTCGTCAAAGCAGGGGGACGAATCCGACAATCGATTTAAACGTTTTCAGCGTGAAGTCCAGACGGCTGGCAAACTATCTCACAATAACATTGTCTCCGCCTTGGATGCGGGTGAAGAAAATGAAAAGTTCTTTCTCGTGATGGAATTGGTTCTCGGAGAAGACTTAGGGAAAATTTCTAAATGCGAAGGTGAATTACCGGTCGACGAAGTGCTTGATTATATGACTCAGGCCGCTGTTGGTTTGCAATATGCTCATGATGAAGGCATTGTCCACCGGGACATTAAACCACATAACCTTTTGCTCTCCTCAGAGGGCATCGTTAAAATTCTCGATCTGGGTCTCGTCTCATTACAGCGATCGGAAGATTCCATCGATGATAGTCTGACAGGCCAAAATCAAATCATTGGCACTGTGGATTATATGTCTCCGGAACAGGCCAAGGATGTTCATAGTGTCGATCCTCGTGCAGATATATACAGTTTAGGTTGCACGTTGTTTCGCCTACTGACCGGAAAAGCTCCCTATCCGGGTAACTCTACGATCGAACGTCTACTCGCCCACCGAGACAACCCTATTCCTTCGTTACATCAGTTTCGAACTGACATCCCCGAGTTGCTCGATCGGATCTTTCAACGTATGGTCGCAAAGGAACCTGACGATCGTTACCAGACCATGGAGGAAGTGACCGAAGCCTTTGAGACCTGTCGATTAGCGAGTGTCTCAATCATGCCCGTCATTCAAACCGAAGAGACTACGGTTTCTAATATCGAAGAATTCTCACTTGATCTTGAAATTCACGATGCGTCTACTTTGGAGGTCGCCTATACCGAGCTTGAATCGATTGAAACCGATACACCTGTTCTGCCAACTCCGGTTGCCGAAGGACCAAGCATTGACTCCGGAAGCGTTATTGAGCAGACCCCAGTTACACAACGAGGTGGCAAGGGAAATCAGGTTCTTATTGCTTTAACTGTCCTCATTCTACTGGGAGCTGCTAGCGGTTACTGGTATGCCAACCGCCCCGGGTATGTCGAAGTCGATTTTCCGATTGAATATCGGGAAGGAAGATGGGCCGTGGAGATTTTGGACGGAAGAGACAAGAAAGTCGTCCATCTCACGGAAGTCGATGCAGATGGATATGAGAACACCAATCCAATCAAAATCCCTCTGGCTCCAGGCAACTATACTTATGCGTTGATGCGACCGCCATTTTTCCCCAATACTGGTCGATTTGAAATGCAACACAGCAAAACGATTATCGTCAACGGGAGTTCCTGGGACACCAGTGATTTGCAGGAACTGGGGCTAATCAATTCACCGGTCGAGCAGGAGCCACCAAGCACCGAAAACGAGTCGGAACAATAACAGCGTCATCGTACATTTTGCCGTTTTAATTCAATTGCCCGAGAGTCTTCAGTTTTCAATACGCCTCACTTGGCATCCTGAGCCGCCGCACGATCGATGCGTTGTTCATACTTGTAGTACAACTTTTTATGGCGGTCAGACAAATCCACCCGACGCCCTTGAATGAAGGCGGCCTCCACGTTGGTTCGGATATCGAGAATATTGCCATCCGTAATTACCAACGTGGCATCCTTCCCTTTCTCCAGACTGCCAACCCGGTCGGCCACTCCGAGAATCTCAGCCGTGCTTAGTGTCACTGATCGCAATGCCTCATCCATTGACAATCCGTAGGCATGTGCCGTCCCCGCATGAAAGGGTAGGTTTCTCACCATAGAGGCCCCAAATCTACCATCTGAAGCGATGCAAAAGCGTACTCCTGCCTTCTTTAAGATCGCTGGGATTTCATACGGCAGATCATAGAAGTCATCATCTCGACGTGGCAAACGGTAGATACCTCCCAAAATCACCGGAATATCATGATGCTTAAGCAGATCCGTACAATGGATTGAGTCATAGCCACCGCTGATAATCAACTTCACTTTCTGACGTACTGAAAAGGCAACAGCTGCCTGAATTTGATTGGCATACTCAGCCGACGCAATCACTGGAATCTTACCGGCCAAAACATCTCTCATTGATTCCCACTTCACATCGATCTTAGTCGAAGGGTCGTTTCGCCGCGCCGCATCATATCGCCGAGCGGTTTCAAAGAACTCTTCAAGTCGTTGCATATTTTCGTCACGAGCTTTCACGGTTTTCTTTTCATCGGCGTTGAGTTGCCAGTCACTCACAGCTGCCATCAGAGGCCAATTGATGTGGAGCCCTGCACCTGACCGAATGGTTAAGTCTTCATAAGTCCAACCATCTAACTGAATGACAGCGCTTTGCCCAGAAACAACACCACCGCTGGGAGCTGTGAGGCAAAGCAAAACGCCATTACTTCGAGTCGTTGGAATAATTTCGCTGTCCGGATTGATTGCCACTTGAGCCTTCACATTAGGATTGAAACTCCCCGTTTCCCGTTCATCCACTGTGGCCCGTACTGCATTGATTTCCACCAACCCCATGTTGCTATTGGCATCTATTAGGCCGGGATAAACGTGCTTTCCTTTCACGTCGATCACTTCCACATCTACTGGCAGATTTACATCTCCACCAATTTCAAATATTTTCCCGTCAATAAAGAGCAACGTCCCTTGTTCAATCGTCTTCTCACTGACGGTATGGATCACTCCTCCAACCAATGCGATCGGCTTAGTCTGCGTAGCACCGGGTACTTCCGGAACAACCGCCGATGCAAAATTAACCATCCCAAAGCACAACATCAGGATGATTGGGAGCATTTGTTTGTGGCAGATTAACATAGGTAAAATTCCGAATTGAGTTTGAGGACTTGGATTGTATCTAGGAGCGGTAATTTGGTTTCTTAAAATCATGTTGTTATGCTCCTTCTACATTCTGCTGCACAGCATTCTTTTGTAGTTGTCCTTGCTGTTTTTGTTGTTCACGTTGTTCCTGATTAATTAGATCCATTAATTGTTGTAACCGTCCCTGTTGTCCGGCATGGTTGCAAACATTGCTATGGCGATGCGTATGACAGAACACGTCTTCACGCGGCCACAAGTCAGCTTCTTTCTTCGTACCGGTCCCACCCTGCGACATCTCTTCGCCTGATTCAAGAATCTTCTGAATCAAAGTATTACGCCGTTGCTGCAAAGTTGAACGTGATGCAATATCTTCCTGACGGTCAAAATATTTGCGACCATCAATCCAGGTTTGTTCACAACGACTAAACACCGACAGCGGATCCCCGCTCCAGATTACAAAGTCAGCATGTTTTCCTGCTTCCAGCGACCCAACAAACTGGTCAATTCTCAATTGCTTGGCTGGATTGAGGGTCACGAACTTCAATGCTTCGTCTGGTTCAACCCCTCCGTACTTAACAGCTTTAGCTGCTTCATGGTTTAGATGTCTTCCCAGCTCCCTGTCATCCGAGTTGAAAGAGACGACCACTCCCGCTTTGTGCATTAACTTACCGTTATACGGAATCGCATCAATGACCTCGTACTTATAGGCCCACCAATCCGCAAAGGTAGATCCCATCGCTCCGTGAGCCGCCATTTCCGGCGCAACTTTGTAACCTTCCAGGATGTGCTGTAAAGTACCAATTGTGACATTGAATTCTTCCAGCGTTCGTAGCAAGGCTAAGATTTCATCCTGTCGATAACTGTGACAATGGATCCATCTTTGGTGATCCAGGATTTCGACGATCGCTTCCAATTCATAGTCATATCGTGGAGGCACACCCCGTTTCGTAGCGTTCCATTGCGTCCAGTCTTTTTTGTACTGACGGGCTCGAAGGAATGCATCACGTATGATTTGCTCAACCCCCATACGAGTCTGCGGATAGCGAGTGGTGTATTCATCGCCCCAGTTGCTTTGCTTTACATTCTCACCCAAAGCAAATTTAATCCCGAGAGGAGCGTCTTCGAACTTTAAGTCTTCGCCAATGGCCCCCCAACGCAACTTAATTACTTGGTTCTGTCCCCCGATTGGGTTGGCCGAACCGTGAAGGATATTCGAAGTTGTAACACCCCCAGCCAACTGGCGGTAAATCGTCTTGTCGCGCGCATTGATGAAATCACCAATTCGAACTTCGGCGGTGATTGCCTGAGCGCTTTCATTCACACCGCCATCCGTTCCCATATGACTATGGGCATCAATGATACCAGCGGTAATATGTCTTCCGGCTAAGTCAACAATGGTGGCCCCTCGTGGGGCTTTCAATTCCTGACCCACCGCAACAATCTTGCCTCGGTCAATAAGCATGCTGGCGTTTTCCAAAGTCCCATCTGGCCCGGACGTCCAGATAGTTGCATTTGTAAGCAACAAGAGTCCAGCTTGGGATGGCGACGTTGACCTGCCATAAGCTCCGAGCGGGTAGTTAACGTCAAATGAAGCAGCTACCGCAGTCTTGGGCTTATCCTCCATAGGCTTCTCTACATCACCCTTAGGCTTTTCTGCACTCATCAATTTAGCCGTGAATTTACCTGTAGAGCCATCTGCAGCCGCCCACTCGCCAACTCCATGCTGTGCCTCTGTATCAAGAAATGTCAGCGTAAATCGAATGGCCCCTTCTTTTTCAAATTTCACTCCCGGCAGAACAGCACTCAGACGAGTATCCCTAATAGATGCCTTGGTTAACGCAACAGATGTCTTTTCTTGTTCTGAATGAATATGGATGGAACCGTCTAAACCTGGCCCGTCTCCATTGAGTTCGAGAGTTAATTGCGTTCCTTCTAAATCACCTTCTAAACTCCAACTACCGTTTAGTGATAGAAGTGGCGTCGGCGAAAACTCGAATCGCTCACCCGCTACCCAGACTTCGTCGATTTTGCTACTCTCTTCAAACAGATTGCCGGATACAACGACTAAATTCGCTAGGTAGTTCTTTTCCACCTTACCTAAGATGTGCCCCATGCCGACCAGTTCAGCTGGGACAGTCGTGAGCGAAGCTAAGGCGGCTTGTTCTGTTAGTCCTCGCTGTATGGACCGCCGAACGTTTTTAAGAAAGTCGTTTTTATCTTTCAAACCGTAGGAGGTTAGAGCAATCTTAACTCCCGCTCTGGCTAGTCTTCCCGGATTTTCCGGAGCAAGATCCCAATGCATCATACTTTCCAGTGACGCTGCCCGTGCAGATTCGATACTCCCCACATTCGGAGGCTGAGGAAAGTCCACTGGCAGAATAATAGAACGTTGAGTCGCGACCACATGATTCAAACGCTGGTATTCGTATCCTGAGCCAACGATAAGAGCCTCTAAGCCAAATTGCTTAGCAAATCGATCTGCTCTTAAAAAGTATTGCTCATCACTCGTAATAAATACTGCCGTTTGAGATGCGTTCAAGAGCGGTGCCATAGCTGCTAAAGCATCATTACGTTCGGGGCGTTTATTACCAGGATTGCTCTGATGAGCTTCCCAGGCTTTAGCGTACCAGGCAGCATCCATCATCGACTGCCTAGCTATTGCAACCGCCCCCATCGGTGAATTGGGATATTGATCCCTTCCACGGCCTTGAGGCACAGTAAGACGGAAATGCTGAAAGACGTCTGCCTTTAAAATCGCTGTGTCATTTTCACCGGTACCAGTGGCTACCAAACTACCAGTCCCCCGGATAATACCATTGCTCGGAGCGACCACTCGTGCGGTAATGCCCTGACTACGAAACTGACTATTCACGCCGGAATCCGATTGATAAACATCGGCAACGGAGAGTTGAGGTGTTATGGTGTCATTCCAATAAGGAGCACCATTGAATGCAGGCGTCCGATCGACATTAGATGGTGAATAGGCATCAATAAACCCCGCATACACTGTCCTTCCGTCGAGCTCAATGATCTTCGCCCCGGCTGGGATCCGTTGATTCTCTCCTACCTTACGGATCAAATTATCCTGAATAATCACATCGCCGTTTTCGATAATCTGCTCAGCAGACACTACAATCCTGCCTCCGCGAAGAACGGTGGTCGAAGGTGTATTATCCTGCAAGCCTTCTACCGGTTTTGAATTCGGGATTTGGGCGTGACCGAGCAAAGTAACAAATACAGTGATGTTGAATACAACAACCAACGACCATAGATTGACAATCTTCATGAAGTGAGCTCTCAATTAAAAAAATAATTTGCATCTACAATCCTAAATTATTGGAAGGCGATTATAAATCCTTCGAGTCCCTTAAAGTTCTGCACGCTGGTTGTGTACAATGACGAGACATTACAATTCACCACTCTGTTTGGCTTCTGGATTCCCTTATGCCTACTCGCAATGTGATGGTTATTACCGCAGCCATGCTGCTGTCGATCATCTGCTATTCGAAAGTACCGCAAAATCAATACGCTCAGTTTTATGAGCGTGCCACTAAAGTGCTTGGGCAACGATACGTAGAAGAGGTCGATCAGGAGGTTCTATTTCAGGGTGCCATGAACGGCATGATGGCAACTCTGGATGAACATTCTAATTACCTTCCTCCACGTCAATACGAAGGATTGGATGCCATTCTGAATCAGGAATTTGGTGGTTTAGGCATCCAGATCGAAGGTGTTGAAGATTCAACTGAACTTCGAATTATCACTCCTGTTCTAGGAAGTCCTGCCTTAGAGCAAGGTTTGCAGGCCGGAGACATCATTGTCAAAATCGGTGACCTTTATACGAAAGATATTCCTCAGGATGAGTCATTGGATTTATTACGAGGACCTGAAGACACATCGGTACATATTAGCATTAGTCGAGAAGGAGTAATCGACTTACTCGATTTTGAAGTCACACGAAAAATAATTCGCACCAGTACACTCAGGGGATATCAACGCAATGAAAACGGACAGTGGAATCACAGTCTACCTGAACCTGCCGACGATATTTTATATATGCATGTGACGGACTTCGGCCAACGGACAACCGAGGAAGTGAAACAGCTTATTTTGGACATCAAGGAGATGGGGGGATATACCGGAATCGTTTTAGACCTTCGTGGCAATGGAGGAGGCCTGCTTTCTTCTGCTGTTTCCATCTGCGACCTATTTATTGACGAAGCCAATGTTGTTGAGGTCCAGTACCGTGACAAGAACATGAATCGAGAATATTCAAGTACTGTAGAAGCGACGGTAGATCCGACGACTCCGATGGTTGTGCTCATTGATCGAGATTCTGCCAGTGCCAGCGAAATCACAGCTGCTTGTCTACAAGACCATTCGCGGGCATTGGTTATCGGAGAGCGAAGTTATGGAAAAGGGTCGGTACAGGATGTAGTCGAGTTGGATAGTACAGGCGATCGACATGCCATCAAGTACACCGTTGCACATTATGTGCGTCCCAGTGGAATCAATATCCATCGTTCGAAGCCCATTGACCAGATGGCCGAAAACGAACCCTGGGGTGTCCAACCAAATGACGGATATGAAATGCCGTTAGACGAAGAACAACGACTGGACTACTTAAAGGATAAGCGAGCGCGGTTCATTATTAAGCCAGCGGGCATATCGAAAGAGCCTGAGGATAACGCTGAAATCACCTCGATCGAATTTGAAGATCAGAACGACTCTTATGTTGACCCACATTTACAGCGGGCCATCGAATATCTTCAGTCTCGACGTCAGTAGTTGCTTACAACTCTTTGAGAGCGGCTGAAATATCCTGGATAGCGGCCTTCCCGTCACCAAATAACATCGATGTGTTATCTGCTGCAAACAGTGGATTGGCAATTTTAGCATACCCGGGACTCAGACTTCGCTTGATGACAACCACCTGACGGGCCTCATCCACATTCAGGATTGGCATGCCAGAAACCGGAGTACCTTCCTTGCGAGCTTCCGGATTAACCACATCATTGGCTCCTAGAACAATCGCAATATCCACTTCGTCAAAGTCGGGGTTAATTTCTTCTAATGTTCGCAATTGCTCGTAGCTCACATCGGCTTCAGCTAACAACACGTTCATATGACCTGGCATACGCCCAGCGACCGGGTGAATTGCATATTCAACGGTGGCACCTCGTTGTTCAATCATCGCAGCCAAATCACTAACTGCATTCTGTGCCTGAGCGACTGCCATTCCATACCCCGGTACGAAGACGACTCTTTCAGCAAAATCGACCATCATCGCTACATCTTCCGCAGTCGTGCGTTTGACGGTTGCATAGATACCCTCATCCTGTTCGTAGGATGAAGTCATGCCTCCTCCAAACAAAACGCTCAATAACGAGCGGTTCATTGCTTTACACATCAGGCTTGTCAGAATAATCCCCGAAGCTCCCACAAGGGAACCTGAAATGATCAGAACTGGCTGATCGACAACAAAACCAGTTGCAGCAGCAGCCAAACCGGAATACGAGTTCAAAAGCGCGATCACTACCGGCATATCTGCTCCACCAATGGGGGTAGTCAGGGTATAACCTAACGCACAACCTAAAACACAAATCACTAGGTAGAACAGAACATTTCCTGTATCAATCATCTCGAATACACACCACCCGCATCCGATTAACATCGCTAGATTTAACACGTGACGAATCAATGTGGGGATGGGGAGCTGTTTCTTAAAGAAGTTTAATTCCTGCAGTTTCCCAGCTGCCACTCCACTTCCCACAAACGTGACAGCACCAATCAGGCCCGACACGCCACCAGCAACGACCACTTCCACAGGAATAGAGCTGTCTTTTGTCGCCATGAGACTTGCGGCAGCTACCAGTACTGATGCCAGACCACCGACGCCGTTAAACACAGCGACTAACTGAGGCATTTCAGTCATCTGCACGCGTATAGCCAGTACCGTTCCAAAGAGCGTGCCAATAAAAATCGCGCCAACAATCATCCCGATAGGCAGCGTTAAACTGTTTTGAATCGATTCTTTTTCAAGGGTGATCAAAAATGAAACGCCAGCTGCCAGTAACATTCCCACGACGCCCAACAGGTTCCCTGTGACGGCAGTCCGAGGATGCCCCATCTTCTTGATCCCCATGATGAAGAGGATGGCCGCTAAGAGGTAAAGTACATCAAAGATTACTGTGTTTAATTCCAGCACGATGGGTAATCCTATAATTGGTTTTCCGTTAAACGGTTCACTTGTTGCTCAAACAAACTCTGAATCGCAGGTTCAGCTGCCTGTCGCCAAATTAAGCTGTTTTCTTCTTTTTCTTGGAAGCGAACATACTCAACATACGGTGCGTTACTCCGAATCCACCGACCACATTGACCATCGCCAGCACGATCGCTAAACCAGCTAGTAACAATGCCAGATTCTGGTTTGACTTAACACAATCTGCCACAACCAAAATCGCTCCGACGATTGTAATTCCACTAATCGCATTCGAACCTGACATCAGTGGGGTGTGTAGAGTCTGAGGGACTTTGGTAATGACTTCAAAACCAACAAAAACCGAAACAATGAATACCGCAATTCCAGCCATCAATGCTTCGTAGCGGTCAATCGTGAAACTACTTGCCGCCTCCGTCTCTTCCGCATCAGTCTCCTCTTCCAATCCTGACAATGGTTCTTCAGAAACAGAGTCGGGAGTCGATGCTTCGCTGGCGGGCAATGGAGCTTCCTCAGAAGCAGGGGACTCTACTTGTTCAAGGTTTTCCTGAGCAACCAGCATGCCTGCAAACAGCATGACACACAAACCCAGCCACTTTACCCAATTGATCTTTCTTAGATTGTTCATTGGACTTTCAATTTCAAAAGATAAAACCTGGTACCGCGTTACACGATACCCTTTACTGTTATCACAGAAGCTCTCTCGGCTTCCTCATTACTCTTCATAGTCACTGAAGTCGAAATCCGGGTCTTCATCATCGCCGTAATCTTCTGCAGCGTCGTAATCTTCCAATTCGTATTCGTCGGCTTCCCCGCCTTCTTCGCCCACTTCGCCTGACCCGTCTTCCGGCTCTTCTAACTCTGCAGCGTCTTCTTCGTCTTCGTCTTCTTCTTCGTACTCAACGTACTCGACATATTCCTCAGTTTCCTCGTCTTCTTCGCCCACTTCGCCTGACCCGTCTTCCGGCTCTTCTAACTCTGCAGCGTCTTCTTCGTCTTCTTCGTACTCAACGTACTCGGCATATTCCTCAGTTTCCCCGTCTTCTTCGCCCACTTCGCCTGACCCGTCTTCCGGCTCTTCTAACTCTGCAGCGTCTTCTTCGTTATCTTGGAGTTCTTCAACGACTTCCTCAACTTCGTCCGATTCACCGTCTTCTTCGAAATAGCCTTCGTCTGTCTCTTCGGCTAATTCCTCGTCATCCTCTTCCGTTTCATATTCGACTAACTCGTCCTCTTCCTCAATGGAATCGTCCAATGGCTCTTCGTCCACTGCTGGACTCACTTCCACCTCTTCACCAGCTGGCTCAGCATCGTAAGTGTCTCCAAGATCTTCAGCCGGCGATTCCTGGTCCTGTAGTATTTCTGGAGACTCTGCTAGATATTCACTTTCTATTGCTTCAGAAACAGGCTCAACCTCTGGCATAGCCTCGGCCCGATCAACGATTTCATCTTCAGATGATTCATCCTCGTTTGATCCTTCTGGCTCCTCGGACTCTTGTGGTGGCTCCGGCGTCTCGACTGCTACACCCAGCAGATCGCCGATACGTTGATTGACGATTTCACCCTCCTTGGAAATAAGGCAGCCGGCCACAATGTCATCTTCTAAATCCAGCTCAATGTCACCCTCTTCGCTAATTAAATGCAGTAACAGGTTTGTGACGTTGTTACCGAACATCTGACTTGCGTGATAGGGTATTTCAGAGGGAAGGTTTGTTGGCCCCATGATGGTAACGCCATCCACTACGATGGTCTGATCCGCTTCCGTTTCTGCACAATTTCCCCCTCGTTCTGCGGCCAAGTCAACAATGACAGAACCGTGCCCCATACCATGCACGGCATCGCTTGTTAAAAGCAAAGGTGACTGTCGGCCGGGAATCGCGGCGGTCGTAATAATAATGTCATGCTCTGACGCCACTTCAGCCATGAAGGCGCGTTGTCGAGTCAGGAAGTCCTCAGTCTGCTCTTTGGCATACCCACCAGCATCCTCCGCATCTTCCGCTTCCAACTCCAGCTCAACAAACCTTGCCCCAACACTTTCGACCTGCTCACGACAATCTGGCCGAACATCATAGGCACTGACGATCGCGCCCAAACGCTTGGCTGTTGCCGCCGCTTGCAACCCTGCCACACCCGCACCAATGATAAATACTCGTGCAGCCGATAAAGTCCCGGCAGCGGTCATATTTAAGGGGAACATTCTGGGAAGCTGATAAGCTGCATGTAATACAGCGCGATATCCAGCAATCGTGGCCATCGAAGACAAAACATCCATGCTTTGCGCTCTGGTTATTCGAGGAACCATTTCCAAGGCAATTTGACTGACACCTGCCTGTGCTAATTCAGCGATTGCTTCAGCATTTCCAAGCGGGTCGCACATACCGATTACTAATTGGCCTGCGTTTAAGAGCTCTAAATCTTCGACGCCATTGACCGTATTAGCGCCTAAGCTTCTTACCTGAACTAATACATCGGCACCGGTCAGTTGGCTGCGAGAAGTGACTGCCGCTCCTGCGTCGGCATAGTTTTGATCAATAATTCCAGCAGCTTCCCCAGCTCCCTCTTCGACAAGAACTTCGTAACCAGCGGCGATTAATTTTTCAACGTTTTCCGGTAAGAGAGCGACTCTGCGTTCACCAGGAAATTGCTCTTTAATAACTGCGACTTTTTTCATGATTGCTAATTCTTCAAAATCACTGTGGAGGTCATGCGATACAGTCCTCACTGCAATTCACAGAACCCAAGATGGATTGTTGATTACTGGACAGGAAAGCCGATGACTTGCTTTTTTCGGGGATGATAACACTCCCCTCAAACTTTCAAACGACTATCACTAGAATACCAATAGAACATTTTGGGTAGGCTTGTCGCTATCCCAGATTGCCTAATATTACGAGTATTTAATAGGTTCTATACAAAACCTACTGATAGCGACCTCTATTCCGATGCGCCTTAATGGAAATTTGCTATGCATATGGCAACTACTAATCGGTGACGATCAGGAGTCACTAAGTGCGACTCGTCTGGCTAAAGAAACTTAGATGCTAATCAAATCACCGATTTTACCGTATTCTTCAGTTCTGGTGAGATTTCATCTCTAACTGGCGACCTAGAATCCGATAAAAAGGCTGATCGTTGGTGTTTTTAGCCCTTGTGACCTAGAAAATGCAGGGTTAGAATCGCTTGTTTCCCCACATATTTATGTACTTACTATAAATGAGGTAAGAACGTTGGTCGCTCAAAAGACCTATATGGCTAAACCTGGCGAAGTCACCCAAAACTGGTGGCTCGTAGATGCATCCGATAAAAGTGTTGGCCGATTGGCCAGCGAAATTGCTGTGATTTTGATGGGTAAAGATAAGCCTTCTTATACCCCTCACGTAGATACCGGTGACTTTGTTGTTGTTTTGAATGCTGAAAAAGTATCTTTCAGCGGAAAAAAATGGCAGCAAAAGACTTATACCTGGTACACAGGTTACACAGGTCAAAAATCGATTACAGCTGAAAAGCGTATGGAGAAGGCTCCTGAGCTGATTCTGGAAGAAGCCGTTCGAAGAATGCTTCCGAAGAACAAGCTGGGCCGTACCATGCTTAGTAAATTGAAGGTATTTGCCGGTGGTGAGCATACTCATCAGGCACAAAACCCAACTCCACGAGAATTGGGCTAACCGACAGCTCGGTTCGCATTTATTTTTTCAAATCAATTTAACGACTCGATAAACAAAAACGATGGCAGCAGTAGTAAAGAAATGCAAGTTCAACGGTGACGCACTTGGCACCGGTCGACGTAAATCTTCAGTCGCACGTGTACGCGTTCGTGCAGGTTCTGGTGTAATCACCATTAATAAGAAACCATTTGAAGAATACTTCAAATTCGAGAAGGATCGTCGTGCCATCCAGGAAGTCCTGGAATCGGCGGGAGAATCTGACAGTGTTGATGTCATCTGCACTTGTAACGGTGGCGGAACAACTGGTCAGTCCGGAGCCGTTCGCATGGGACTTGCACGGGCGATTATCAGCCACAATGAAGAGCATTTCCCTGCGATGCGAGACGGTGGATTCCTGACACGAGACTCACGTATGAGCGAACGTAAGAAGCCCGGTCTGCATGGTGCTCGTCGAGGGACTCAATTCTCGAAACGTTAATCTGCAAAACAGATGCAAAGCTTACTCAATGGCTTTGTTCAAACAACCATTAAAACTCCAGCTCGACTGCTGGAGTTTTTTTGTGCGCAATCCAGTACATTGATTTGAGCAATCATCTGGGCAATAAGTCTTTGATATTGTGTCACGCTGGCCACCGTTGTATTTGTTTTCTTTCCAAGCGAGCAACCATCGATTGACCACCTGAAACAAAGCGAAGAATTTTTGATCGATCTGTATTGGGCTACCTCAGCTCTTTCAACATTGGGAAATGCATTTCCATCGCTTCACGTCGGCTCCATGTTATGCACAGTCTGGTATTCGAGTCGAAACAAGCCGATTTGGTTCAAGACCGTCTTGGGAATCTGGTTTTTCCTAATCGTTTACTCGACCGTCGTCCTGAGATTACATTACATCATCGACATCGGTGGCGGTGCTTTTGTTGCCGTGATTGCAATCCGTCTCAGCAACAAACTGCACCTGTAGGGTCGATTTAAGACAGCGCAAAACAAAACCTGACCGTTACTGAGAATGGTAAACGACCAGGTTTGTATAGTGCGGGTGAGAAGATTCGAACTTCCACGGGATTATCTCCCACATGGCCCTCAACCATGCGCGTCTGCCAGTTCCGCCACACCCGCGAGGGTAAGTTTTAAGTCTAGGCTAATAATTGGTCGCGTCAACCACCTCCTGCGCCTCCGTCTGAACGATTCGTAATGATCTCACAAGTAGGTTGTAACGGTTATGCCGGCCGATTATTCCGATTAGTTCGATTCACCCAAAGACGCTTACGACGAATCTTAACAATCCTACTTCTGAGGGGATTCATCGTAACGAAAGAAACAATGTTGAGTCGATTTACATCAATACCCGTCATGGAAGTCGGTAACTCAACTTGGCAGATTCGCTAAGAGTTTCATCATCAAGGAGTGATTAGTAGCACCTGTATCCTATTAACCAATAACTCCTCCCATGACTACGCCTCCATTAAGAATCTTCTCTGACACTGCTTCCACCTCAACCGTGGATCCGAAACCTCTCGCCGAATTAGACTTTTCAGACGTTGAGTTGTTACTCGAAGGTGATACACCTGTCGTTTCGATTGAAGGTCTGGAGTCTAAGGTTAAGCAACAAGTCGGTCAAATTCTTGCAACCGCCGCGACCGCATTATCGGCTGACTGGACTGCAATCTATCTACTCGATGACGAAACCCAGAACCTAATTCTGATCGATCAATGCTCACAGTCAGATCGTTTTCAGCAGGCAGACGAGATTCGCAATCTCAAATACAGTACAGCTGATTTAGAAGCACTGACAGGGCATGTCGTTATGCTGGAAAGCTCACAACGCATGGAGTACTGGAATGCGCCAGTCAATGCCCGAGCCGGCATTTGCGTACCACTTATTTCTAATGATATCCCTATGGGCACACTGTGGTTTTCCTTTGAAAATGAATTGGAGGCCACTCAACATCGCAGTGCCTTGTGCGAGGTGATTGCCGATCGGGTTGTGGATTACTTAACTCGTAGACTCGCTCCATCAAACTCGCAGAAGCACAGCGACATGGCCGATTTGGCAAAGCGTTGGCAACATAGTCGACTGGCTCAGACCCATTTCGAAATAGACGGATGGGATATTCAAGGTTGGATTAACCCAGAAGCGCCGGTACATCATTCGTTTTACGATTGGCAATCCGGAGCTCACGGCGTGGATATTTCTATTGCTCAGGCTCAGGGATTAAGTATCGAAGCAGCATTAACAGCAGCCGTAATCCAGACTGGTGTCCGAGCCACTTCCCATGAGTTCCTTTCTCCCGCCGATACGCTGGAGCGAGTCAATGAATATCTATGGCGTGGATGTACTGGTGATCAATTTGCTGATCTTTGCCAGATATCACTGGATAAGAACAGTCCTCAGGTCACCTTTAGCAACGCCGGGTCCGGCATCCTTTTAAGCGTCACCAAGGATGGGATTCAGGAGTTGGCTGTCAACGAAGCAGGGCCGGAATTGGGAGTGATGGATTATGGGGAATACGAAAATCAGTGCTGTGTAACTCAGCAAGGTGAATTTCTGATTCTGTTAACAGAAAATGCGTTTCAAGCCATTGAAGGCAAATCGAAACAGGATCGAATCTCTAAGATTCAACGGACGGTTGGTAAGGGTAGCCGATTGACTGCTGAGGGCATGATCAAACGTCTACGGAAACTCACTCTCAATCTTATTGATGAAGATGCCACGATTGTCGTAATCAAACGAGTGAAATCTAACGCGTAAAGTTTCCGACTCGAGCGATTAGAGATATTTAGAAACCGCCAGCCCCTGTGCTGCCATCGCATCCACTTTCGCGGTCACATTGGGATCTTCGATCAACGGTGGTGCATTATGTGGTTTGATCCTCGCGTCAATCACTAAGGCACCATGACAACCCCAATGCTTCATGTCAGTGAAAGCTTCGATTCCATTGATATCTTGAGCAGGATTACTTCTTGTAAAGGTGACCCACTGAAAGTTGCCAAGATTAGATGAGGCGAAATGTGCATCATCGACTAGCACCACCATTGGAAAAGCATTGATCGATGCTTGGCGATCATAGCTCTGACAAAACCGTTCTAAATCCTGTGCGAAATTCTCATCTGCTGACGGAGCTTTGACTACTATCACCCCTGGGTGAACAACACAGGGGTCGGAAAATCCTGTGGGAAGTTGCAAGTCCGCCGGAACGATTGTCGGCAAGGAACGCTTCACCTTACCTGCTGCAGCAACGACCACCTTGGAACCCTGATTTATTCCGGTACCCGAATAGTCCAGCGTATCGATAGTCGTCTTGGTTTGAAAATGTAGATCTCGCGTCCAGTCAACGCGTTCCAGCACATGTTTGAAAAAGGAGAGTGAATCTTCAATCGCAAGTGACTCATCATCAAAGTGATTGGTGATAAACAAAAACTTTGCCAGTGATAGCTGGCCCTGTCCTAAAATGGCATTCGCCTGAGTTAACAATTCCTGAGGGCGATCTTCAGAACTGTAAGGAGTGTACCGCTCACTACCAATCGCGAATAACAAAGGATGTACACCGGCCGCATCTACCGCATGAACTGCACGCACACCCGGCAAAACTGTCGGAATGACAGGGCCGGTGATTTCATGGATCAGCTCACCAAAACGAGTATCTTCCTGAGGAGGGCGCCCCACAACCGTAAATGGCCAGATTGCATCTTTACGATGCCAGACTTTGTTCACTTTCATGACGGGAAAATCATGAACCAAACTATAGTACCCTAGGTGATCGCCAAACGGGCCTTCTGGTTTGACGGAATCTGAGATCAATTCACCTTCCAGGCAAAAATCAGCTTCGGCATAGATTGGTAATTGCTCCCGGCGTTGGATCATACCAATACGATGCCCCGACAATGCTCCGGCAAACGTTAGTTCGCTCATCCCTTCCGGTAACGGCATCACCGCTGCTACTGCCATCGCCGGACTACCTCCAACGAACACATTCACCTTCAGCGGTTTCCCCTGAGCGATCGCCGCTTGCTGGTGCACTCCAATACCACGATGGATTTGATAATGCAGGCCAACTTCCTGGTCGGCTTGATAGTCACCACCGCTTATCTGGACTCGGTACATCCCTAAGTTTGCTGTCATCATTCCAGGCCGATTCGGGTGTTCTGAATAAACCTGTGGAAGAGTAATAAAAGCTCCACCATCATCTGGCCAACTCTTCAATTGTGGCAAATCGGTGAGTTGACAACTGGAAGACATCACCGGACCTTTTCGCCGGCGTTTGGGAAGCATTTTCCACGCCTGAAAGGGCAAACCCAGATTTTTCAACGGATGTTTTAGGACACTTGATGGGTCAACTTTGGCAGCCACGAGCCGCTTTACCTGGGCGAGCGTATCCCGAAAGATATATTCACTACGATCGAGTGTTCCAAATAGGTTTGAAACCATAGGGAAACGACAATTTGTGACGTTGGTAAATAGCAACGCCGGGCCACCACTTTCGAAAACACGGCGGTGAATTTCCGCTGCTTCCAAATGAGCATCGACCTGATCATCAATTCTGATTAGACGGCCCGCGGACTCCAGATCACGAACACAGCGTTGTAAATTCTTCACGGACATATAATTCGAAGTATTTGATTCAAAAAAACAACAGGGACTGCCCAACGAGATGTATTCCATCATAACAAGTCCACAGAAATTCCAAATGTAGGTTGATGCTCTATCAGCACAGACCGCGGAAAATCAGTAGAATAGTCTCCTGTAATCCATGCTCACGATGAGACACGGATTATCGCTTTTCCTCAATACCGTTGTGCAACAAGGACGCGCACCTATGATTACTTCGCTTACCTCTGAATCCATTCAGGATATTCAGGCTGATGCCATCGTCGTTGGCCTCTCAGGAAATGCTCTAACCGGCTTTGCTGCCGAATTGAATGAAGCGACTAGCGGAGGCCTGCAATCCTTGCTGGACGCTGGACAAGCCAAATCAAAAGTTGGCGCCACAACGTCATGGCTACAGCCCACCGGTATTCAAGCTCCCGTAATCGTCACCGTTGGATTGGGAGATACCCCCAATGCCGGCGACTGTTTTAAAGCAGCGGGAGCGGCGGCAAAGATGCTTGCCGACCAACAACGAAGCTCCGTAGCATTCTATTTCCCGGAATTGGATTCTGCCTTGCTTGAATCTGCCGTAGCCGGAAGTGTTGTTGGAAGTCAGGGGCAGGACCTTCACAAAAAGACGAAGAGCCTCTACCCTCCGGAACAAATTCTATGGGCCTCTACAAACGCTGACGCGGTGACCGCAGGTGAAAATATCGCAACGGGAGTTAACCTAACCCGAACACTGGTCAACCAACCTCCTAACTACATCTATCCAGAGTCATTTGCTGAGCAAGCCGCTGAACTGGGGCAGTTAAAAAATGTGAGTGTCGAAATCTGGGATCAGGAACGATTAGAAGCTGAAAACTGTGGTTCGCTATTGGGAGTAGCTCAGGGATCGGACAAAACTCCACGTTTGGCTATTCTTCGCTACACTGGCAAAGACTCGGAGAATCCCAGCCTAGCGATTGTAGGGAAAGGAGTCACCTATGATAGTGGCGGACTTTCACTCAAACCCAGCGAAGGCCAAAAAACGATGAAATGCGATATGGCCGGAGCCGCGACGGTTGTCGGTACGATCAAGGCGATCGCAGAGATGGGGTTACCATGCCACGTCGTTGGCCTGGTTGGTCTGGTGGAGAATATGGTAAGTGGTAATTCGTACCGATTGGGCGATGTCCTCACCGCGCGAAATGGAAAGACGATCGAAGTACTCAATACGGATGCCGAAGGCCGACTTGTGCTGGCCGACGTGTTGGATGTGACACTCGGGCTAAACCCCGATCACATTGTAGATTTGGCAACTTTGACCGGAGCATGCTGCGTTGCTTTAGGTTTGGACATTGCCGGACTCTTTACAAATGACCAAAGCTGGTGTGATCAAATCATTCAATCCGCGGCTGCAGTAGGTGAAGAAGTTTGGCAACTGCCCATGACTCCTCACTTCAGTGACCAGCTTAAGAGTAAAATCGCAGACCTACGAAATATTGGAGCGGGCCGCTGGGGCGGAGCGATCACAGCCGCCAAGTTTCTTGAGGAATTCGTTGGTGATGCTTCCTGGACACATATGGATATTGCCGGACCAGCCTTTGCGGATTCGGCAAAATCCTATATAGATGGTGGTGCCAGTGGCGTGATGGTACGTACATTGGTTAACATAGCACGCGGGATGTAAGAAATAGAGAACCGTCAAACTCGAAGGTTCTCAGGCGTTTTTTCGCTTTTTTACCATGAGGTTGTTCCTTGGAAGAAATCGCAAACTTCATCCAACATCATCAATACATGATCTATCTGACCTGTGTGCCAGTCCTCGGCATCTCTGCTCAGTGGTTAGCATGGCGTTTACGCCTGCCCTCGATCCTCCTCCTTTTGGGGTTTGGAATCCTCTTAGGACAAGCCATTACTCCAACGGCTGTCATTAAAGCTCTTTCCAGTGGTGAAGCACATACCTCTGTCAGGCAGGAACAAGACGACGAAGGAATGCTTCCCGCTGTCAACGACGACGGCTCTCCCTATCATCCTCCGGAGCCTATTGCCGAGTCGCATCATGGAGAAATCGATGTTAACGAACTATTGTTACCTCTCGTCTCGTTTTGTGTTGCCATCATCCTGTTCGAGGGCGGACTGACCCTTCGGTTTAGTGAATTAAAGGAGGCCGGTAGTGCAACTTTCAGACTTTGCACGATCGGCGCAGGCGTCACTTGGGTACTTTCTACGATTGCTGTTTATTACGTAGCCGACTTTGGTAGCTGGAACCTGGCGGCGTTGGTTGGAGCCTTCATGGTCGTAACCGGTCCCACAGTGGTCATCCCACTCCTGCGACATATCCATCCGTCAAAGAAGATGGGATCGATTGCCAAATGGGAAGGGATCATCATTGACCCGATTGGAGCAGTACTAGCCGTTTTAGTTTTTGAGTTCATTCGAAACTACAATCAGGAAGAGCCCTTCATCAGCGTAATTATGGCTCTCTTAATTACCATCATAACTGGGCTGGTCATTGCCTGGATTTCCTCCCGCCTGCTCCTGCTGTTTACTCGAAAATACTGGATTCCTGATTACCTCCACGGAGTCGTCTTTTTAGCCGTCGCTTTGGGAACCTTTGGAGTATCCAATTTGATCCAGGAAGAATCCGGCCTGTTGACGGTTACTGTATTGGGAATCTTACTTGTCAATCAAAAAGAAGTTTCGATTCATCACATCATTGAATTCAAAGAACATCTCGGAGTCTTTCTCATCTCCAGTCTCTTTATCGTGCTGGGTTCCAACTTTGACCTTGCTCAAATACCCGAAGTTGGGTGGCAGGGTTTAGGTTTTCTGGCAGTGATGATCATTATCGTCCGGCCGGCAAGTGTATTTATCTCAACGATTAAATCAGATCTCTCATTTCGGGAAAAAATATTCCTCTCATTCCTCGCTCCCAGAGGAATCGTTGCAGCAGCGGTTGCTAGTGTGTTCGCGTTGGAATTAGGACAGGTGACAGGCATGGATATGGATCCTGCATTGGTTGCCAAAATTGTCCCGCTGACATTTATCCTGATCGTGGGAACGGTCGCGGTTTATGGGCTCGGAGCCGCACCTCTGGCCAGAATACTAGGACTCAGTGAAACCAATCCACAGGGAATTCTCTTTGCCGGGGCTGATCAGTGGGCTCGTGATCTTGCGGTTGCCCTGCAACAGACCGGCCATAACGTGCTCATGCTAGACACCAGCTTTAATAACTGGAGTCAGTGTCGAATGGTCGGGATCCCGGCCGAATGCGCCAGTGTACTTTCAGACTACGTCCAGGAAGAATTGGATTTGAGCGGGATTGGCCGCGTGTTGGCCGTGACGCCCAATGATGAAGTCAACGCGTTAACGATGCAGGAATTTTCCAGCATTTTCGGACGCCAAAATATCTATCGAATTTCACCCTGGGATTACAAAAAAGGTCGACGATCAAGCGAGGGGGGCCATGCCGCCGGACGTTGGATTTGTCATCCTCAAATAACGCATAACTTAATGCGTCAACAAGTACGTGACGGTGGGGCCTTTAAAGTTACAAGAATTAGCGAAGAATTCACCTACGAACAGTTTATTGAACGAAATGGTCCGAACTGCATTCTCTTCTTCACCGTAGACTCTAACAACAACCTAAATATCAATACTGTCGAGAACCCACTCAAGGTAAAAGCGGGAGATACCATCGTCGCTTTTGTACCGGGTTCAGAGCTCGGTTTCGATCCGAATGTTGTCGAAGAACATTTAACAAAGTGACCTGTCGGTAATTTTTCTGTCTGGGACACTTCAACTATCCCAACCGCTCGAATCGAGATACCTTAAACGCATTGAATGTTCTACAATGGCGAACAAATGTAATATCTCTTTCTCGCCACTCTTTCCCAAATAGGTGCGATATGCCTACCACAAAATGGATTCCGACCTTGCTACTTTGCAGTCTCATTGGTCTTCTTTTTTTAACTGGGTGTAGTTCCGAGGAAGAGTCCGCAAAGCCGTCAGATAATGGCTTTGTTGTAGTGGATGATGAAAACGACCGTGCGAACCAAATCACTGTACCGGTAAACCCAAGCTCCGACTCAACGACTGAACAGAATGGCGAACTCCCGGAAGCCCAAGCGGAACCAGAGACTCCGTCGCAACCGGAAAGTCAGCCACAACCAAATCTCCCACCTCAACAATCAAATATTCCTAAGACTGTGCTTGAGGCCGTGGCCAACAGTCTTGAAGAGCCAGTACCTACGGCAGAATCAAGTATTGAAACATTACAGCAATTCATTTCAATTCTTAATAACGAACCGCGAAAGGCTCGAAATCAGCAGGAACAAAACCAGCTTTTTGCAATCATTGCACCCGAAGTCGATAAACTTTGCGACATGATACTCAGCAAAGAGGAGTTGTCTCAAACTGTAAAGCTATACGCCTATAACACAAAGTACACAGCGCTCAGTCAAATGGTGCAAATCGGTGACAAAAAAGCGCTCGCTCGTCTCGGCCAAATGACGGCAGTGATGTCCACTGAGGAAGATGAGCTGGTTGCCAGAAAGGGTCGGCTTCTCGGACTCGAGACAGCCACACATAAACGGTTACTGGATGCTCAGGGAAGCGGTGACGCTACCGCGGCTATCGCAGCAATATCGCAAGATGTCGAAGCCTGGATTGAAGGAAATCAGGATGACCAACAAGTTTTTGCAGTATTACAGGGTATTGGATTAATGCTCGTACAAATTGATCCGGAGCAGGGCAACGAACTAATGGTGTCGATTGCCAACGGCTTTAAAGACAGTGAGATTGTCTCTATTGCAATGGAAGCCAAGGCAACCCTTGAACAGCCCGCCATTGATGAATCCGAGATATATCCCAATTCCAATAACTATTTCAACGCGCCGAATTCAGAAGAAAACAAAACTGCATTTTTGGAAGCTGTCGATAAAGTACTTACCAATCCGGAACGAGGAGTCGGGACAATCCGTACAATAATTGACATCGTTCAGCGTATAGAAGACTCAGAGACTGCGTTCCTCGTTCTTGATAAAACCGCAGCCGCATACAAAGACCTCGAAGATGAAGATGTGGCATCATCCGTTGCCTTTCAACTTGACAACCTCATCGGCCAGATCTTAATAGACGACATCGGGTTGGCCGATAAATTCCAGGCACTGTTGATTGATACCAATGCGGAGACGAAAGCAGACTTACTTGCTTCTTACAAAGAGCTACTCTCTCATGAACGCATGAATGCATCGATTTTAATTTCTCTTCCTTCAATCATTGATGAGATCAAAGATGCGGATAAGACTCTCACTACGCAGATGGTTGACATCTCCTTGCCTATCGCAACCAAATTACTGGAGGGAGAAGAACTCGAGTTCGTTACTAATTCATTGACCAAAACCTTGAATCGAGTCAATCTCCCAGGCTCGGTGATGGCCTTACCTTCAAAAACCCTCAAGGATGAGAAATTTGATTGGGGCTCTCTGAAAGGTAACTATGTGGTAATCGATTTCTGGGCTACTTGGTGTGGCCCCTGTCTGGCGGCCATCCCTCACCTTGAAGAACTTCAGACAAAGTACAACGGTAAGAACTTGAAGTTTATTGGCTACAGCATCGATGCGGATCGTGGGCACTTAAAGAGCTTTCTCGCCACTCGCGTTGAAAACGATATGGGGCTCAAATGGCCAATCATTATTGATGATATTGAAGTCGATCCTGCAGTTCTGGAAGAAAATGAAGCTGTAGATGCCTCATGGACTATGCCTTCCACCGTCTATTGCGGAATCTCAGGAATTCCAACGATGATCATTCTCGATCCCGAAGGCAAAGTACTCAAAACGATTCAGGGAGCTCAGACCCTCGAAGCAGAATTGGAGGCGCTCTTTTCTGAAGAAAAAGAAACCCCAGCTGAAAGCGCAACGCCCGAACCTACTGAGAACAGTCATCTGATTGCCCCTCCAATGTTTCAGTTCGCGGCAACGACGATTCTGGAAACCTTACCAGGACAGGTCGACGAGCCAACAAGCAAACTCCTTAAAGGGAATCCTTACTCTGCACCAGCAGGTTTAGATAAGCTCGAGCTTGTGGATTACTTGTTTGATATGCAAGACAAAGTGAAGACGATTCGTCGACGCCCTGGCTTTGCCGAAGCAGTGCTTGAAGCTTCTAACCGGTTACTCGCCATGGAGGATGCGTCTGATAAATTCCATGTGATTGCCGCGGAAACAGCGTGCTCCATCCTTCATGAGCAAGCTGGTCTTGGAAATGAGGAGCTTGACAATCAGCTTGTGGCACTCGTGGACTCACTAACGGATGATCCCCGTGAACAAATTAAAGCATTAGTGGTGTTCCATCAGGTGGAGCGAAGGATCCTTGATATTGATGAATTGGAATGGGAAGACGTGGTTTCCATACTCGATGACACGCATGATTATCTGAGTATGCAAGAGCTCAAAGAAAAGCACTTGCGAATGGCAGTTGCTGTCATCCACACCATTAACCGATCTGAGGATTTTGAAATCCGAGCCGAACAATATCAACGATTCGGCGAACTCTTTGCCGGAAGTAGCTTCAAACGACTCGCCAAATACGGAAAAAGCATCGTCAAAGCTGCTTCTCAAACACCAGAAGCCTCGGAGTTAGTGGGTAAGGAAGTTGAGATTGCCGGACTTACCGATTTAGGACAACCGATTGACTGGGATTCCTATCGAGGCAAGGTCGTTCTCATTGATTTTTGGGCCACCTGGTGTGGACCATGTCTGGCAGAGATTCCAAACATCAAAAAAATACATCAGGAGATCGGTCGCGAACTCTTCGACGTCGTTGCTATCAATCTCGATAGTGAAGACGGAGCTTTAGCTGCCTTTCTCAAGAATAACCCGTTGCCCTGGACCAATGTGATTGGTGAAGATGCTGAGAAAATTGCGGATTCGTGCGGTATTGCCGCTTTGCCTACCATGATGGTCGTTGGAGCGGATGGAAAGATCCTCGCCGTTGACCATCGTGTTGCGGCGCTTAGGTCTACCATCAAGAAAGCTCTGGAAGCCCTGCCCAAAAAAAACTGATTAGCCTGGCAACTGATGGCCCATCTTGTCACGTTTGGTTTCAAGATATTTTTCGTTGTGCTCATGGATTTCGCCGACAATCGGCACCTGATCCATCACACGGACGTCATAGCCACGTAGATTAAATGCTTCAACCTTCTTCGGATTGTTCGTGAGTAGTCGCAGTTGAGTCAGCCCTAAGTCCTTAAGAATTTGCAGACCAACTCCGTAGTCTCTCATGTCAGCCGCATGTCCCAGAGCGAGATTCGCCTCCACCGTATCCATGCCTTTTTCCTGTAACGCATAGGCCTTCATCTTTTCGGCCAGCCCGATGCCGCGACCTTCCTGCGGTAGATACACCACCGCGCCGCAACCGTCACTACTAATCATTTTCAGAGCTAAGTGCAGTTGGTCACGACAATCACAACGAAGACTTGTTAAAACGTCTCCCGTAAAACAACTCGAATGCATTCTTACTAAGGGCGCCTTCGCAGAATCACCTAAGTCACCCATTCGAATCACGACCGGCTCAATATCTTCAAAGTCCACACTATAAACAATAATTTCAAAGTCGCCGTATTTAGTTGGCAGCTTCGCCTCGGCTGTTCGATGAACTAGCTTCTCACTGACACGTCGGTGAGCAATCAGTTGTTCGATTGAGATGATCTTAAGATTCTGCTCATAAGCAAGCTTCAATAATCCATCGCGCGATGCCCGATTTCCGCTTTCATCCAGGATTTCACAAAGAACGCCAGCAGGTTGAAGCCCTGCCATTCGTACCAAATCTAAACTGGCCTCTGTATGCCCAGCCCGGCGTAAAACCCCCCCCTGTTTGGCCACCAGTAAATGAACATGACCGGGACGCACAAAGTCATCTGGACGACTTTGAGGATCTGCAATCGTCTTCACCGTCAAGCAACGCTCATCCGCGGTCACGCCGGTCCGACAGTCCCGGTGATCCAATGGTGTCATAAACGCCGTACCCAGCGGTGTACTGTTGGAATCGACTATGGGAGTAAGCTCCAGTCGTTCTACAGTCTCAGGTAAAACGGACAGGCAAAAATCTCCTCTTCCGCTTAGAACAAGATTTATGGATTCCGGGGTCGCCTTTTCCGCAGCACATATATAATCTCCTTCGTTTTCGCGATCTTCCGCATCAACGACGATTACAACTTCACCACGGGCAATCGCATCAACAGTTTCCTGAACAGTCGAAAACTCTAGAGACATTTGCTGTTAATTCCTTTATAGGAGCGTAAATTTTGAGCTGAAATCAGACTTGGTTGGCATCAGCATCTATTACCAAATTATAGGTTTCCTTTGACTTCTTGCTGAGACCCTAAAAGGTAGAATAATGAAAAGCAAATTGTGATCGTTCTCGGAGGTCCGATTATTCCAAATGCAACGGAATTAAGCCCCAAAGTCCGTATTTCTCAGTTGAAGAATCCATGCTTAAACGCGAAGAGTACATCGAACAGGCCTACTTTTTCCAGATCGTTGGAGAACGCTTGCCTCAGCGTATCCCCCTGCAGGATGTTATTCAGCAGGTACGAGATGAAGTCCTGGCAACAACTAAACTGCCGATGGCCCTCGACTATATGCTTTCCGAACTCTGTCACAGTGGCACGATCTATCCAGCCATGGAACAGTTGAACCATTATTTCACTCCCTTCCAAACCTATCTCATGCAGGAAGCGGAGAGTGACGATGGGCAATTTGATCTGCGAACGGCTGTGCAGGTACTCCAAAGCGAAGCCAAGTATCGAGCGGAAGCGCCAACACGCACGGGACTCTTTATGTTTCAACTCGAATGCTTATGCCACAATCGACTGAAATATGATGCCGGCCTGAAAGCGATCAGCGAAGATCCAATCTACGATTCGGATTGGAAAGAGTGGATTCTGGTTGTTCGCCGACAAATAGGCATCATTGACCTGGCTGATCTAATCTATGTGCGTAGTTGGCATCAAGATAATAAAAACTCTCAGGGGGCTAATAGCGCACAACCAGAACAGGCGATGCTCTTTGGCGAGCAGGAAGGGAGAATCGCTTTAGCCAACCGGCAGAAGGAACCGATGTTTCTCTTTGCTGCCCTGCAGCGGCAACTTGGATACCCCAAAGTACCTAGGCCTAAAAAGGATGCGGACTCCACTAACCGTTTGCTTTCATTGGAGCGAAAAGTCGACCAATTAACCCAACGATTAAAGCTGATTGAAGACGACTCGAGAGACTCCATAGACCTCACAAAATTCTATGAAAAGCCCAACTAAAATGTATCCGAGTGTGCTGAACTCCCCTGCATTAGATTAGTTAATCCCAAAGTCGTGATTTTCTTTTTTTCGCGTCAAAAGTCGGTATGAAATCATTCGCCAAAAACTCATCTTTTCTTCGAGGACAGTAGTGTTATCAAATACCTTGGGCTGGTAAATTTCAATTAATATGGTGTAAAATTTATGCGCCTAAAGGGTGGCTCAAAAGGTACCAATTAAACAGGCTCGAGCATTTTTATGCTCTAAATATGAACCCTATTAGACACGGTTATGGAATACGGAGTGGGAATCAACGAATAGCTAAGGCACAGCATTTTTGTAGCTTCATTTTTTCTGTCACTCGAGACTCTTGATTAGCCTGTAAAGAACCTTCCATCAGCACCCTATCAACTTCCGAGATTAAATTCACTTAATAAGATCCAATGGCATCAACAGTAGAAAACATTTCCCGCGCAACCATCCGGTTTGCCGGTGACTCCGGTGATGGTATGCAGCTTACCGGAACTCAGCTGACCAACACCTCCGCACTCGCCGGAAACGATGTGGCGACCTTTCCCGACTTCCCAGCTGAAATTCGAGCTCCACGAGGAACTCGAGCTGGCGTATCGGGTTTTCAGGTTCAGTTCGCATCCGAAGACATTTTCACCCCTGGAGACCAACTCGACACACTTGTCGTGATGAACCCAGCGGCTCTGGTTACCAATATCAGCGATCTTCGCTCAGGTGGATTGCTGATCGTCAACGAAGACAATTTTGTCGACAAGGAATTCCGCCTGGCAAAGCTGGAGTCCAATCCTTTAGACGACCCTGATTTGGATCAATACCGGTTGATCAAAATCAAGATGACTCTGCTGACTCGTACAGCTGTAGAAGAACTGGAACTTAGTACAAAGATTGCAGATCGCTGTAAAAACTTCTTCGCCATGGGATTTGTGTACTGGTTATATAATCGAGACCTGCAACCAACGCTCGATTTCATTAATGCCAAGTTCGGTGGGAAACCTGAGATTGCCGCGGCCAATGAAAAGGCACTTAGGGCTGGGTACAACTACGGCGAAACAACCGAAGCTGCAATCAGTACTTACCAAGTCGAAAAAGCTAAGCTTGAGCCTGGCAGATACAAAAACATCATGGGAAATCAGGCGTTAGCCTGGGGTTGTATTGCCGCAGCTAAGCTAAGTAACAAGGACTTGTTCCTTGGGTCCTATCCCATTACTCCTGCCTCCGACATTCTGCACGAACTAAGTAAGCACAAGAAGTTCGGGGTACGAACATTTCAGGCGGAAGATGAAATCGCGGCAGTGTGTGCCACGATTGGAGCTGCTTTCGGTGGGCACATGTCGATTACCACCTCCAGTGGTCCTGGAATTGCCTTGAAGGGTGAAGCCATGGGGCTCGGAATGATTCTTGAGCTGCCTATGCTGATCATCAATATACAGCGTGGTGGCCCCAGTACAGGACTTCCAACCAAAACAGAACAATCCGACCTGCTTCAAGTGATGTACGGACGAAATGGTGAATCACCTTTGCCTGTCATCGCTGCTCGTAGTCCGGCTGATTGTTTTGAAACGGCCATCGAAGCATGGCGAGTGGCTGCTAAGTTTATGTGCCCGGTCATGGTTCTCTCTGATGGCTACATTGCCAATGGTGCAGAACCTTGGAGAATCCCTGACTTCAATGCTCTCGAAAAAATCGAAATCGTTCACCCAGGTGAAAGGAGTGAAGAGGATCCACCGTTCCTGCCTTACAAACGCGATGAATTCCTATCACGTCCATGGGCCTTACCTGGAACCAAGGGACTGGAACACCGTATTGGTGGTTTGGAAAAGGACCACGAAACTGGGAATGTCAGTTACGACCCGGAAAACCACGAATTCATGTGTAAGATTCGTCAGGAAAAGATCGACAGGATTGCCGATTTCATCCCTGAATTAGAAGTGGACGGCGAAGAGTCCGGCGATCTGCTGGTTCTCAGTTGGGGAGGTACGTACGGTGCCTGCACAACTGCGGTGGCGCAGTGTCAAGCTGAAGGACTGAGTGTTTCACATGCCCACCTGCGATTCATCAATCCTTTCCCGCGTAATCTGGAAACCCTTCTAGGGAACTTCAAGAAAGTAGTGATTCCAGAATTAAATCTGGGACAGTTGCAGAAGATCGTTTCTTCAACCTACGGCGTCCAGACCGAAGGAATTCATAAATTAAAGGGACGACCATTTACGGTCTCGGAACTCAAAGAACAATTCAAAGAACTGATTGGCTAAGTAATCGCAATCAAGTTTTCAAAATAACTCAGGTACATCTCAATGAGCACAGAATTACCAGTACTTAAAGCCGCTGATTTTGGCAGTGACCAGGACGTCCGTTGGTGTCCTGGATGTGGAGATTACTCCATTTTGGCCCAGATGAAAAAAGCGTTGGCGGCACTAGGAACGCCACGGGAAAAAATCGCATTCATCTCCGGCATTGGATGCTCCAGTCGCTTTCCCTATTACATGTCAACCTACGGAATGCACTCGATTCATGGGCGGGCTCCTGCCTTCGCCACTGGATTGAAATCAGCACGCCCCGACCTGCAGGTTTGGGTAATCACTGGCGATGGTGACGCACTTAGCATCGGTGGAAACCACTTGATGCATGCTATTCGGCGAAATGTTAATGTCAACATCGTGCTGTTTAACAACCGGATTTATGGCCTTACCAAAGGACAATACTCACCCACTTCCGAAATCGGGAAAGTTACTAAGAGTACACCGATGGGTTCAGTCGACAACCCACTCACACCACTGTCACTCGCCGTGGGATGTGGTGCCACGTTTATTGCGCGTAGTATCGACACCAATGTCAAACATCTAGCAGCCACTTTGCAACAAGCCGCTGAACACAATGGGACTTCCTTTGTGGAAGTCTATCAAAACTGTAATATCTTTAACGATGGCGCCTGGAAATATGCCACTGATCGAGCTACCAAGCAGGACAATGTGCTCGAGCTCGAGCATGGGAAACCTCTGATCTTTGGTGCCGAAAGTAATAAAGGCATTCGACTTAATGGCCTCAATCCTGAAGTCGTTGAGCTAGGCAATGGCATTGCCGAAGACGATCTCCTGTTCCATGACGCTAAATCTCCGGAACCAACGCTCGCATATTTGCTATCAAGAATGCACCAGCCCGAATTTCCAGAGGCGATCGGAGTCTTCCGTCAGATCGATGCTCCCATCTATGACGACCAGCTTAACGGTCAGGTTGCGGCAGCTCAGGAAGCTGCTCCGGATGCTCAACTCAATGATCTGTTCAATTCAGGAAACACCTGGGAAGTTGAATAGTAAGAGTCAGAAAACAAAAAAGCCCGAGAGTAAATTCTCGGGCTTTTTTTATGAATGTTTGAAGGCCTAGTTTACATGAATTCCTGACTCAGTGGCTTGATTGTCACTTCCGGCACATGAGCACGGGCGGGCAAAGTGGCGATCGAAAGTGCCAGATGCCCCAGATCTTCGGGTTGCAACATACGTGAGCGATGCTCTTCAGTTACGGGATTAGGACGTTTTTCCAGGATCGGCGTCTCGACTTCGCCTGGATAGATATTCGTAACACGAACACCGTCGACATTAGCTTCATTGGAACTTGCAATTCCCAGAGCGGCCATGGCGAACTTGGAGGCCGAGTAAGCGACGCCTCCCAAAGCGGTCGAGCGAATTCCGGAGATCGAGGAAATGTTGATCACAATCCCATCGCCCCGTTCTCGCATCTGCGGCAGGACCGCGTACATTGTGTAATAAGCACCACTAGCATTAATAGCCATCACTTGATCCCACTGTTCAGGATTCATTTCCGCGATGGTTCGATTGGGGATATTGGTTCCTGCTGAGTTTACCAGGATATCAACCTGCCCAACGTTTTCGGCCACCCAGGCAAAGAATTCCTGAACACTGTTAAGGCAGGACACGTCCATGGTGTGGTACTGGATCGCGCCGGCTCCTGTCCATGCTTCGGCTGCCGCCTGAAGTGGCTCTTCACGTCGGCCGGCAATCACCACTCGACAACCTTCTGCGGCAAATGCCTGAGCAATGCCCTGTCCAATCCCTGTACCACCACCGGTAATCACGGCGGTTTTTCCTTCCAGTCTCATATCTACTTGCCTCTGCTATCCACAAATTGCGGCAAACGACTTTATTCGCCGGCCAAAATAATAATGCTAATATCCCCTGTTTAATCCCCACTCGCCCCCTTTTCAAGTAAGGGCCTCAGGAATTGCCATAGATTACACGCCGGCTCACTACTCAAAACGCTACAGGACTTGTCTAAACTAATTATCTTTGTAGCTTTTCCAATAATTGCAGAACAGCGACGTATTAAAGATAATTGGATTAATTCCACCTATAATGAAGGGGAAAGAAAAAATTAGAGAGCCCTTCGGTTTCGTCTGACTCCGCTATGACAAACAGTGATACCGCAATTGAACCGATCGACGGCACGATTTCTATCGTGACTCCGGAGAATATTACGTTTCGCTATAGTGTGGCCGGTCCGTTTCAGCGAGCCACCGCCTTTCTGCTGGATTTCCTCATCCGTATCGGAATCATTATCGTCCTGCTGATTGCCACGGTGATGTTGGAATCGGTTATTGGTGAAGTCAGTACTGGCTTCTTTCTATTATCCAATTTCATTCTGAATTGGTTTTACGGAGCAGTTTTTGAAACCTACATGAATGGCCAAACACCCGGAAAACGCTTTATGGGAATCCGAGCCGTCACCGTGGATGGAAAGCCTATTAATGCCATGCAGGCGGTCATGAGAAATCTAATTCGTACCGCCGACACCTATCCACTTGTATCACCGGCAATCTTCGGAATTGAATTCGGCGACTCACCGGTCTTTCAAGCAGCAATCATCCCCACATTTATTATGGGGCTAATCGTAATGAGTATGAATCGTCGTTACCAACGCATTGGCGACCTCGTTGCGGGAACGATGGTGATTATCGATCAACGCAAATCCACTTATGGCCTGATTGATGTCCGTTCACCGGCCATTCTCCAATTGGCAGCGCTGGTACCCGCGACATTCAGAGCGGACCAAAGTATGTCACAGGCATTAGCTCATTTTGTCGACCAACGCCCGCGACTTTCTGATGCTCGTCGACGAGAAATAGCCGCCCATCTTACCGAACCACTTGCCAAAGAATTGGGACTATCTCCCCAATTGGATCCGGATCTATTACTGCAGGCTCTCTACTATCGAGCCTTTGTATCGGATGCTCAGCAAGAACTGGCTCAATTGACTCCAACTGCCACCGTCGAATATCCGAATTCACCACAGGCCCATGTAAGCGGATTTGGGCAACCACCTGTCCAATTGCAATCCTACCAACCTGCCCCTCAGACATTGGCTCAGTCCAGTCGACCGCCCGGACGGCCTAGAAATGGAGGGCCTCTGCGGTGAAAGTTGCCGATTTACTCATACAACGTCAGCAGCAATGGCAGGAATTAGAATTCCTTTGTGACATGGTCAGCAACCGTCGTGCCGGGTCTATCTCAGCAGAACAGCTTTCGACATTTGCATCACTTTACCGCAGTGCCTGTGCAGATCTTGCCTTAGCGGATTCCTATAATTTGCCTCCTGAAACGGTCGAATATCTTCATCGACTCGTTGGCCGAGCTCATAGTCGCCTTTACCGATCCAGGCGATTCCAATTCACCGCTTGGTTTCATGTTTTGGTGTTTGATGTTCCTCGACGAATTCTGCGAGATGGCTGCGTTCAGTTCATGTTCATCTTCTTTTATGGCACCTTCCTGCTGTCTGCCTACCTGGCCTATGAGACAGACATTTTCCCTAACTACCACGTGGATATCATCACACAAGAACAGCTGTGGTCACTGGAGGACATGTATTCAACTTCCGTTGCGGATGATGAACGGGGAATTGGTGCAGGAGGGAAGGCAGCCGGGTTCTATGCCAATCACAACACCGGAATCGGGCTCAGTTGTTTTGTCACTGGGATCTTAATTATTCCCGGGCTCCTTGTCACACTCTTCAACTCCGCCTTCCTTGGGGCGATCTTTGGCTATATGGCGAGAGAGGATGTACCCATGACTGATAACTTCGTTGAATTTGTCACCGCACATGGCCCGTTTGAGCTCACTGCTATTGTATTAGCCGCTGCGGCTGGCCTACGGCTGGGAATCGCCTGGGTCAAAACAAACGGGCTCTCACGAAGTGCTTCCTTAAGAAAATCAGGAATGGAGTCGATGCCGATCATGGGCGTCTCGATAGTCTTCTTCTTTCTGGCCGCCCTCATCGAAGGATTCATTTCTCCATCCGGTCTACATTACAATTTCAAACTAGCTATCTGTATCGCATCGACAGCCTTTATCCTGGTTTATCTGGTTGGGTTGGGTCTCTTCAAAGGGGAACGCCATGCAATTTGATAAAACGCATATACAGATCCGAAATCGTACTGAAAGTGAGTTACTGGACATATCTCTGCATGTTTTCCGTCGATTTCCTCTGCAAATCCTTGGTTCATTCTTAGTTGTCGCGATCCCGTTGCTCGTCCTTAACAACTTCCTGTTAGGCCACGTACTTAGTCTGGAGTACAACTTAACGTCCTTTGGCTCGCTATCGATTGTCGAGCAGGAATACACAACTTCTGATTTAAGTTTTAAGACGTTCCTATACCTTCAAATATTGCTAATCATCGCTGAAGCACCACTTGCCTCGACACTTTCCACGCTGATGCTCAGCAAGCTGATTTTCAACGAAAAACCAACCATTAAAGGGTTAATCAAAGATGCACGAAAGTGTTTTTGGAACATCCTCTTCGCCTTCGGCATACGCCGTGGCATCCTAATCATGCTAGGCCTGTTGCTATTGCTGTTTAATGATGACAGTGGTTCGCGATCGGCTGCCATCACCTTCTATACTATTACCTTTATCGTGCTGTTATTCGTGCGGGGATGCCGACCCTATATGCTTGAGATCATTCTTCTGGAACGTCCGGGACGCGACCCCAGTAAGGGAATGACTCTCTCACAACGCAGTAAAATGCTCCATACAGCAACCGGGGGTAATGTGGTTGGAAGAAGTATGTTTGGCATGCTGGTCGGAGCCATGTTTTCACTCAGTCTTTATGGTGCCATTGTGTTCTTCTCCACCTCGCTCTTTACTGAGTCCGGGACGATCGAAAGTTCGGTATTCACCGCTCAATGGCTGTTTCCGATTTCCTGTTGGCTAGCAGTCTGTTACACCTCCGTCGTCCGTTTCCTCAATTACATCGATACTCGTATTCTGCTGGAGGGCTGGGAGGCCGAGCTTAAAATTCGTACTGAAGCGTATAAACTGGAAAAGCGTCAACAATTAGGGGCAAGCTGGTAAAGGAAAGCTGATGAAATATATCAATTTAATCGCAGCCTGTACCTTGCTGGGGCACCTGCTGTTGCCAGCCGTTCTCGTTGCTCAAACCAGTAACGATCCGGTTGAATCGGGCCGTAAAGCTTTGACACGCGATAATCCTTTCCCTTGGTACGATCAGCAATCCGATGAATTGCGACGCATTCCCCTTGATACTCAGTGGTTGGAAAGGATGCGGGAACGGATGGAAACCATGGAAGGGCTTTCGGAACGATTCAAAGAATGGATGGAGAATGTCGAAGAGGACTTTGATCCCAGTGATATTCCGACGCCGGACATGAGTGATCTGGAAGATTCACTTGAAGACTTTGACTCCGAAGCATTTCAGAAACAATTCGAAGAGTATATGCGTCGGCTCAAAGAAAATAATGCTGAACAGAAGGCTAATCCGAACGATCGCATCAATCCTGGTGGACGCACGGAAAACCCCGGCTCCGGAAACCCTTTTCAAGGCAACTCTGAATCTCGAAGCGGAGGGGGCAGATCGAGTAACTCGCCAGGCAGACCCGGCAATTATTCCCCTCCCGATCTCGGCTTTATTGGAGGAGGAGCGGGTTTCGCCAAGGTGCTCTTTTACATCGTATTAGGTGTCGTCGTCGTGACGTTGGTAGGCCTGGTGGTGTGGGCTATTATTAACCGTGAAAAGACGAAGAAAGATCCCGGAGTTGCGACTGATCCGAGGGTGGTCACAGACGAGCAACGCATTGAAGAGCTTCCATTCGAGCTGGACTCCGCCTATAAAGACTTACTCGATCGAGCTCGGGAATGCTATGAAAGTGGCGACTTTGACCAGGCGATTATCTACCTCTTCAGCTACGAGCTCATTCAGTTAGACAAAGCCCAGCTCATCAAACTCACTCGCGGTAAAACCAACCATCAATATCTCCGTGAAGTGCAGCCGAATGACTCCCTCAAATCCAGACTCTCGACGACAGTACGGGCATTCGAAGATGTCTTCTTTGGAAATAAAGAGTTAAGCCAGCGTCGTTTCGAGGAATGTTGGCGGGAGGTAAGTAGCTTTCAACAATTGACATCGGCCCCGAATCCAGCGGGGTATGCATAATGCCCAAAGGACGCTATTCACTCATACGCTTTCTTTGTTGGACGAGCCTAGTACTGTTAGGAGCCACCGCTTCTACACTGGCACAGGAAGAAGATCTGGATGCCACTTACGGACAGGGAAATCAGTCCGAAGGACGTTACAGCATCAATGGCACAGGGGTTCTCGCTCAAATGTTCGAGGACCGAGGACACAGCGTCTTCTATTCCCGCGTGCTGGGCCGCCCTACACGTAAGGCAGATGTCATCATTTGGGCACCGGATAACTTCCACGTTCCTACGGATGCTGAAGTGGCGGCTATCGAGCAGTGGCTTCAGGAACGCTCTGGCCGCACCTTTATTTTCATTGGTCGCGATTACGACGCCACGATGGACTACTGGATCGAAGTTGCCAAAGATGCCACTCAGGAAGAGCAGGCAATGCTGATTCTCAAGCTGGCCGATGTCTGGGGAGCTCATCAAGTGAAAAGGATGGCGATCATCGATGATGAAGATTGTGGGTGGTTTAAACTCAATGCTGACAACACCGTGCGCACGATTCGTTCAGCTCGCTCTACCTCAGACTGGCTCGATGGAATATCGCCCGGCGGGTTGAAAATGAGACTGCAAAGTTATTTCGTCGAATCCGACAAAGGTCGCAGCTCAAGCTACGGCCGATACGAATTCGATACCCAGCTGTTCTATCAGAACATCCCTTTAATCACGAGAGTTCAAAATCGATCCAAGTTTAACCGAGGCCAGATTTATGTCATCGCCAACGGGTCCTTTTTACTCAACGTGCCACTGGTGCATCGCGAACATCGTAAACTGGCCAGTAAGCTGATTGACCGAGTCGGGCGCGAGAAGACCATTTGCTTTTTAGAAAGCGAATTCAATGACTGGGAAGATGTCCCGGTGTTGGAAAACGCACCGTCGGCAGCGAAACCGCCGAGTATCGTGACGATCTTACAAACCTGGCCTTTTGGAATCATTTTGATTCACATCATCATCATTGGCATCGTCTATTGTTTTTATCGTTATCCGATTTTCGGACGCCCCAAGACAAAATTCGAAGTCGCTTCCGTAATCGACGATTCCAACGAACAGCAAAGTGTCTCCAATTTTGGACGGCATATTCGTGCACTCGGAGATTTACTACGACGAGGAGGTAATACCACTTTTGCTCAGCATTGCCTCCAAATGTATCGTGAACGCTCTTCGGAACAAACAACTTACCAACCACAGCAACGCAAAAAGAAACCAACTTAGAGAAATCTCAGCATAGGTATTTCAAATGTCCATTGGTACTTTCAATTGTCCCTCCTGCTCTCAGCCATTAACGCTGCCGCCTTCTTTTACCGGAACTCAGGTACAATGCCCTCAATGTCAAAACATCATCAATGTACCCGGGCAGGGACCACAACCTATAACTCCACAACCTATAACTCCACAACCTATAACTCCACAACCCATA
>MDTD01009668.1_pt1 | contig 138645 bp, 137 predicted proteins | sample 811221 | NCBI WGS metagenome assembly MDTD01 (sample SAMN05326646, study PRJNA326480) | marine metagenome | isolation source: seawater | place: Pacific Ocean: South West | collected 2011
CAAAGATCAAAAAGACAGCTTATCGGCATATCAATTTGAAGGATATCAAATCTATCAATTAAAAGATGCTACAGTATCGGTAAACGAATTATATGACATTGATAAAGCACGCTTAGTTGCACAATGTGATTTACAAAACGGAGTTAAACGCTTAATCAATTATACGTTTGATGAAGATTTACAAGCCAATGTTCCACAAGAAATGGTAGATGGCGAAGATAAAGGTATCCGTCATTCATTCAGGGTTACCAAAGATTTATTTGCCACAGGAGTAGATAAATTGGTGAATCATAAAACGTATTATTATATTGCGGTTGCTTATGGATATAATAACTATAAAACGTATGACCCGCTTGATCCAAGTGCATTAGACGGACAAAAGAAACCTTATATATCCAGTCGTAAGACAGCTACAGGAGGAGGTATTATTCCAATAACTGTAATCCCTCATAATCCTGCACCCGAGAATGGAGGAACATACCAACAAGCCGAGTACGGAGACAGTCCGGAGATTACCCGATTGGAAGGAATAGGAAATATGGGAATGGAATTACGTTTTACAGAGGCATCAGAACAAGCCATATTAAGCAGTAATTTCAAAGCAACGCCAACATATCAAAAAGGGTATGGTCCAATAGACGTAAAAGTAATTGATCCGCTGAATGTAAAGGGTGGAGATTTCACTATTAAACTATTGGATACAGCTAATGCAGGTAATTTAAATAATGCGGTATGGGAATTAACTACACCTGATGGGAAAGTAATAAATTCGGATAAGAGCATTGCATTGGAGAACGAACAAATATTACCTGAATACGGAATATCGGTAACCATCAAACAAAGTATTAATCCATTTGAGGATGAAAATAATGGAAATGGAGCAATAGGTGCTAGTATTGAGTTTAGCGACAGTACTAAACAATGGTTAACAGGAGTTGCTGACATAGATGGACAAACTGATCAAAACTGGATACGTTCAGGAACATTTAGTGACCCTAATAATTCATTGTACAATGATTATAATGGTGATGATAATGAAGATTTTGAAAAGTTATTAGGCGGAACATGGGCGCCACATTACTTGGTAAGTTATCCGTCAAGTAATTCAAGCGGAAGTATTAATGATGCTCCAGGAGCTGCAGGTACAGGATATCGATTAATTGCCGATATGAAAAAATACTTGCATTCTGTAGATATAGTAATTACTAGTGATAAGAGTAAATGGACTCGTTGTCCGGTATTGGAAGCCCAAACAGATAACACTTTATCAGAAGGAAATGCAGATCACTTAAGTTTACGTGCTGCACCAAGTGTAGACAAAAATGGAAATCCTGATGGAACAGGTAACGGGATGGGGTGGTTCCCCGGATATGCCATTGATTTGGAAACCGGAAAACGATTAAATATGGCATTTGCTGAAAACAGCTGGTTAGCTGGTGAGAATGGTAGAGATATGAAGTGGAACCCAACATCAACTTTGTATGATGGTGTATTTAACTCAGAAACTCGTTGGGGAGGAGAACATTATATCTATGTATTTGGGGAAACCCAAATGTCAGGTGTGTTGACAAGTATGCCAGCTTACGATCAAGGTCAAACTTTAGCTAATTTGATTCAATCAGGGACAATCTCTGACTTGAGATCAGCATGGCGTTCTTGTATGTGGGTAGGTATTCCATTAGTTGAAGAAGGTGAAGATTTCATGAGTACAGATGTACGTATCCGCTTGCGAGTAAGCCGACGCTATGAATCATTTGCAACCGGTCATGTTGGAAATAATGATAACCCGATGTATGGCTTTGATTTAACCGATTTGGCAACTTTAACCAATGATGAAATGGCTATTGATTCAGCCTTGGCCATGATTAATGTAGTTCCAAATCCATATTATTCAACCAGTGAATACGAGGTAGGTCAGTTGGATACACGAGTAAAAATCACCAATTTACCGGAAGAGTGTACAATACAGATATACAATATTAACGGAACATTGGTGCGCAGTTACAACAAAGCTGACAGTAAAACCTCGTTGGATTGGGATTTGAAAAACCATGCCGGCATACCAATCGCCGGAGGAGTGTATTTGATACATGTAACAGTGCCTGATGTTGGTGAACGTACCTTAAAATGGTTTGGGGTAATGCGCCCAACAGACTTAAATGGATTTTAATAAATTGATTATATAAAAAATATAAATATCTTCTTATGAAAAAAAGAATATTAAGCGTACTGTTAATTTGCGCAACAACTGTATCTTTTGCAGGTAATCCTGATAGAGCCGGAGAAGCCGGAGCGTCCGAATTGCTTTTAAACCCATGGGCAAAAAGTAATGGATGGGGAAGTGCCAATAGTGCTTCAGTTGTAGGATTGGAAGCAGTTCATTTAAATGTAGCAGGATTAGCATTTACAAAAAAAACAGAGTTAATGTTTACGCACACTCGCCTTTTGGTTGGAAGTGGTGTTAAAATGAACGCTTTTGGTTTTTCACAACGAGTTTCTGAAACAGGCGTGTTAGCATTAGGTGTCACTTCACTTGGTTTTGGAGAGATAGATGTAACTACCGTAAACCTTCCTGAAGGTGGTATTGGTACTTTTAGTCCCAGCTATTTAAATCTGGCATTATCTTATGCTAAGGAATTTTCAAACAGCATTACCGGGGGAATTAGTTTTAAAGTAATCAACGAAGCGATAAGTAATGTGAAAGCTTCAGGGATGGCTTTTGATGCCGGAGTACGCTATGTAACAGGAGAATATGATCAAATAAAGTTTGGTATCGCATTGAGAAATGTTGGGCCACCCATGAAATATTCAGGTGACGGTTTAGCATTTACAGCTACTGATCCTATCACAGGTATTACAAGTACGCAAGAGCATCGTTCTGCCAATTTTGAATTACCTTCATTATTAAATATTGGTGCTTCGTATGATTTTTATTTAAATGCTGTTGAAGATACTGTAACATTTGAAATTAAATCAGATCATAAATTAACTCTTGCTGCTACTTATACATCAAACTCTTTTACTAAAGACCAGTATAGATTTGGTGTAGAATACGGATATAAATCCATGGTAATGGCAAGATTAGGTTATGTTTTCGAATCTCAAACTTGGTTTGACAGTTCTAAACGTACTAGTGCTTACACCGGACCAACTGCCGGATTATCTTTTGTAGCACCATTAAATAAGAATGGTTCTACATTCTCAATTGATTATGCGTATCAATTTACAAATCCGTTTAGTGGAACACATAATATCGGTATGCGAATAAATTTGTAAGAATAGTTTAAAAATTTTATATTTGTATAACGAAAGAGAACTCTCTATGAGGGTTCTCTTTTGTGGTTATTTATTTAGAGCCATTATCTAAAAAATAAAATTAAAAATCAATTAATTATGAGTACTATAAATTACTATACAGAAGAAGGTTTAAAAAAATTGAAGGATGAATTAGAACACATGAAAAATGTTGAACGTCCTAAAATTTCGCAACAAATTGCAGAAGCCCGCGAGAAAGGAGATCTTTCTGAAAATGCCGAATATGATGCGGCAAAAGAAGCGCAAGGGTTGTTAGAAATGAAAATTTCCAAGCTTGAAACTTTAATCGCTAATGCACGCATTGTTGATGAGAGTCAATTAGATACTTCAAAGGCGTTGATTTTATCAAAAGTGAAAATTAAGAATTTAGCCAATAATGCTGTTATGGAATATACGTTGGTTTCGGAAAAAGAAGCTGACTTAAAACAAAAGAAAATTAGTGTTGATTCACCTATCGGTAAAGGCTTGCTTGGGAAAAAAGTTGGCGATATTACCGAAGTGCAAGTGCCTAATGGTATAATAAAGTTTGAAATACTTGAAATTTCACGTTAGTTATGAGCACTATTTTTACTAAAATATGGAAAAAAGAAATTCCATCTTATACTGTTGCTGAGAACGATAAGTTCTATGCATTTTTAGATATCAATCCATTGGCTAAAGGGCATACATTGGTTATTCCAAAAAAAGAGGTTGATTATATTTTTGATTTGGAAGATGATGAGTATAAGGAACTGTGGGCATTTGCCAAAGATGTTGCCAAAAAAATAGAAAAGGTGATTCCTTGCGAGCGCATTGGTATTGCCGTTATTGGGCTAGAGGTTCCTCATACTCACATTCATTTGGTACCAATAAACAACGTTTCAGATATAAATTTTGCCAAGCCAAAATTAAAATTGGAAAGTGAAGAAATGGAAAAAATTGCTCAAGCTATCCGAATTGCCTAATTATTTTAGTCTGTTTTTATTTTGAGCAATAAAAGATTTCCATCCGGAATAATTTTTGTCCGTTTTAAGTGAAGAATTGGAGTTTTGAAAATAATGACAAACGGCTACAGCCAATCCATCAGACGCATCTAAATAAGATGCGTTTTTTTCTATTTTAAGAATGGATTTTAACATTGCCGCAACTTGTTCTTTACTTGCCGAACCCGAACCGGTAATGGCTTGTTTAATCCTTTTGGGAGCATATTCACTTGCCGGAACATCAAGAGCCAACGAAGCAGCAATTGCTACTCCTTGCGCTCTTCCCAGTTTAAGCATACTTTGAACGTTTTTTCCGTAAAACGGAGCTTCCAAAGCAACTTCATCTATATTGTGTATTTTAATCAATCGGCCTGTTTCATCAAATATTTTTTTTAATTTTAGCATAGGATCTTTTAATTTACTCAAATGAACCACGCCCATTGCCACAAAATGCATTGTATTGCCTTTGACATGAATAACGCCGTAGCCCATGATATTTGTACCCGGGTCAATGCCTAATATTATCCGTTCTTTTTTCAAATGAAGTCAATTTTAAAACTATATAAAGTTATTGAAAAACCTTTGAAATATGCAATCATTGTTGCATTATTCCTGTTTACGGCTTATAAACTGCAATCGGTTTCAGTTCATTTATCCAAAATTGAATTGAATTTTTCAAAATACTTGTTGTTTATTTTTGTTGTGGCGTTGGCAGGTGCAAATTGGTATTTGGAGGTTAAAAAATGGCAATTGTTAAAAGCAATACCTTTGAAAAGTGCGGCCAATACTGTATTAAATGGCTTGGTTGCCAATTTGTTTATTCCCGGAGGTGTTGGTGATATTTCATACAGAACATTATCCGACAGTGATAATAAAAGTAACTTTTTTAAATCTTTACATAATGCATTGGCTCAATTTTTACCCACTGTTTTGGTAGGTACAATGGGGTTTGCTTTTTTACCTTTTTTTGCCGGATATAATTATCTGAAAGTCATAATGTCTTTAGTGATTTTGCTTGTTGTTGTTCTTTTTCTTAGTAAAAATAATAACAGAGATATTGCTTGGCTTTCATTTGCCCGTTACGCAGTTTTTATGATTCAATGCTATTTGTTGTTTTATATTTTTTCTGTTCATTCAATTCCTTATTTAGATTTATGGAAATACATTGCTCTATTTTTTCTTATTCGAACATTAATCCCTTCATTTTTAATGGTGGAATTAGGTGTTCGAGCGTCATTGTCAATTTTGGTTTTTGGGGCATTTGAAAATGATTTAGGCAACATAATCGTCATATTTTCAACTTTATTAATAGTAAATAACTATCTTCCTGCTCTTATTTTTAAAACTTTTGGATTATCGTGGTTGAAGAAATTATCATTTTCATAATACTAGGACTATATTTTTTCTTAATGATAGTGGTTTTAACCGGAGTTTCTCTTTATAAAAACACTATCAATTCCCCTAAAAAAACAATTAATGAGGATAGTTATTTTTCGGTTATAATATCGGTAAGAAACGAGTCGGTAAGAATTGAAAATTTATTAAAAAGTATTTTAAATCAAAAGTATGATAAATCAAAAGTAGAATGGTTGTTTGTAGATGATTTTAGCAATGATAACACAGTCGATATTATTCGGAAAATTTTAAATGAAGAGGTTAATTATAAAATCTTGCAGGCTGAAGGTAAGGGGAAAAAACAAGCGCAAAAAACAGGGGGTGAAAATGCTCGATTCGACAAACTAATATTTTTGGATGCAGATGTTGTTTTGCCAAACAATTACTTGCAACATGTTGCTCATCAGTTTAATAATTGTGATTTATTGATTATGCCCGTTTCATTTAAATATGAAAATAATACTGTGGCAAAATGGGCTTATTATGAACAACTAATTTTAAACGCATTAAATGTAGGGTTTGGTTATTTTTTTAAACCATTATTTGCCAATGGGGCGAATATGGCAGTAAAAAAAAGCGTTTATTTAGACACAGTAACCATCAGAAAAGATTGGGATTTAGCATCAGGAGATGATGTATTTTTACTTCAAGCTTGTACCCAATTACACAAAAAAATAAAAGTAGCATATCAACCTGAAGTACTTGTTCAAACAATCCCGCCACAATCGTGGAAAGAATTACTTTACCAAAAAATCCGATGGGCTGCAAAAATGAAGCGATACCCCTTGGATTTATCATTTATAACAGGTTTAATCATTTCACTATTTAATCTTTTATACATCATTTTGCCAATTTTATCAGTCTTTCAAATAAAATATGTCGAATATTTTGCAATCATTTTTTTAATTAAGATGATGATTGATAAAATGTTGTTATTTTTGGTAGTTAAATTATTGAAAACCGAGTACAATAAACCGGAAAGTTTTATTATATCAGTCTTTTATCCCTATTATCAATGGATAATTTTAGCTTTAAGTATGATAAATAAACCGGTTGAATGGAAAGGAAGAAAAGTAATATAATTAATGAATAAAAATTTAAATAACAATCAACAAGATATGCCTCCAAAAAAAATTAAAGGTTTTTTGTTGTTTTTTAAATTTTTATTCACAAAAACTTCTCCCGAAAATTATTCAAAATCGTTATCGAGGGTAGCGTGGCAAAGATTAAAGAAAAACAAATTAGCTGTTTTTGGCATGTTTGTAATTGCTTTTGCCATATTTATTGCCGCCGGAGGACCTTTTTTACGTCCTGATAAAACCCATAAAGCCAACAATCAAATTTTAGAAATTTCGATTAAAAAACCCGGTTTTTCAGTAGATATTCTAAAAGTTAGAAAAAATGAAAAAATACCAGACCAATCGCTTTTGGATATTTATCTTAACGGAAAAATAAATAAATACACCGAAATTCCTATTTACGATTACAGTTTTAGCGGGCCCAATATTGTTATTGAAAAGTACACCGGCGATGAAATAAATGATGGTGAAATTGTGAAAATAAACCTTGCCGATGTCCTTTACCCGTTGGATTACAATAAAATTTATGAAGACAACAGCGGCTCGCTTGAATTTTACTCTTTTGACGAAGGAAAAGTAAAAGTTCCGATAGAAGAGTTGAAAGAGAGAGTAAAGAATGAAGCGATTGAGCACCGCACTTATTATTTAGGAACCGACCGTTACGGACGTGATATCTTAAGCAGAATAATGGCCGGAACTTGGATTTCGTTGAGTGTTGGTTTTATATCGGTAATTATTTCATTGTTAATTGGAATCACTTTGGGAGCAATTGCAGGATATTTTAAAGGATGGGTAGATGATATTATTATGTGGTTTATCAATGTGGTTTGGTCTATTCCTACACTATTATTGGTCATAGCTATTACAATGGCGTTAGGGAAAGATTTCTGGCAAGTGTTTGTAGCAGTTGGTTTAACCATGTGGGTAGAAGTTGCACGTATCGTGCGTGGACAAGTACTGTCGTTGCGTGAAAAAGAATTTATCGAAGCGGGGAGAGCACTTGGGTTTACCAATTACAGAATTATTCTAAAGCACATTTTACCCAATGTAATGGGGCCGGTTATTGTAATATCAGCTGTAAATTTCGCCTCGGCAATTCTAATCGAAGCCGGATTAAGTTATTTAGGATTAGGAGCAAAACCACCACAAGCCACTTGGGGAAAAATGATTAGTGAACACCGTGGATATATTATTACCGGAGATGCCTTTATGGCGATATTCCCGGGTATTGCAATTATGCTTATGGTAATGGCTTTTGTACTTATCGGAAATGGCATAAGAGATGCGTTGGATGCCAAAGCGGTTGATGATTTGCCAAATGTGTAATTTTTTTGTTGAAAGATGACTAAACTCAGTGTAAACGTTAATAAAATTGCCACACTCAGAAATGCAAGAGGCGGTAATATTCCCAATTTAATTGAACATGTAATAAATATTGAAAAATTTGGAGCACAAGGAATAACCGTCCATCCGCGTCCAGATGAAAGGCATATTACTTATCAAGATGTTTACGACTTAAAAAAAGTAATTACCACCGAATTTAATATAGAAGGAAATCCAAAAGTTGAAAAATTTGTAAAGCTCGTATTGGATGTAAAACCCACGCAAGTTACTTTGGTTCCCGATAATGAAAATCAACTGACATCTGACCATGGATGGGATACTATTGCCGAAAAAGAGTATTTACAATCCGTAATTGCCCAATTTAAAGAACACGGCATTAGAACCTCAATATTTGTAGACCCCGATATCAGAATGGTTGAAGGCGCAGCACAAACCGGTACAGACAGAATTGAACTTTATACCGAAAGCTATGCAAAGAATTTTATATCGGATAAAGAATTGGCAATAAAATCGTTTGTCGAAGCTGCCAAAAAAGCCAAAGCGTTGGGATTGGGCATCAATGCCGGGCACGATTTAAATCTGGAAAACTTGGCTTATTTTCAACAAAATATTCCTTATTTGAAAGAAGTATCCATTGGTCATGCTTTAATAAGCGATGCATTAACTTATGGAATGCATAAAACTGTTCAATTATATTTGGAGCAATTGAAAAACTGAAAACATGGAGCTTAATTATAAAAAACTTGGAGAGAAAGAACCTACACTCATTATATTGCACGGGTTATTCGGAATGCTTGATAATTGGATGTCATTAGCAAAGCGTTTTTCTGAATATTTTACCGTTTATTTGGTCGATGCCCGAAATCATGGTCAGTCGCCTTGGAGCGATGAGTTCAATTATAAGGTTATGGCTGAAGATTTGCGTGAGTTTATTGAGCAGCATCAAATTGAAAATCCGGTTGTATTGGGGCATTCTATGGGTGGAAAAACAGCCATGCAATTTGCCATGGATTACCCTGATAGGCTACAAAAGCTAATTGTGGTTGATATTGCACCCAAAAGTTATCCGGTGCATCACAAACAAATTTTAGATGCTTTGTTGGAGCTAAACAAAACCGAAATTACTTCGCGCCGTCAAGCCGATGAACTGTTGTCAAAATACATTGAAAATTTTGCCATTCGTCAGTTTTTACTCAAAAACCTCTATTGGAAAGATAAAAACCGGCTGGCATTACGTTTTAATTTGGAAGTTATAAACCGAAATATCGAAATTATCGGACAAGGATTGGAAAATATCCGGCCGTTTGATAAACCGACTTTATTCATTCGGGGTAAACTTTCAAATTATATTACAGAAGAAGATTATCCGATGATAAAAAATATTTTCCCAAAAGCAGAGATTATTACTTTTGAAAAAGCCGGTCATTGGGTACATGCCGAAGCTCCCCAACAATTTTTTGAAACAGTAAAAGATTTTGTGTTAAAGTAATTTTACGAAACCAAATCCAGAATTGATTCAAAAAGCAATCGTCCGTCGGTGTTGCCCAATTCTTCATCAGCCGCCCGTTCAGGATGAGGCATCATGCCAAAAACATTACGCTCTTTATTGCAAACACCGGCAATATTTTCTATCGAACCATTTGGGTTTACGTCTTCGGATATTTCGGCATTAGGTGTAGAATAACGGAACAATACTTGGTCGTTATCGTTCAATTCTTTTATGGCATCTTCGGTATTAAAATATCTTCCTTCGCCGTGGGCAATAGGGATTTTAAGAGCTTTGTTGGTGTCTAAATTTCGTGTAATCAAACTGTTGGTGGTTTCGGGTTTGAGATAAACGTTTTCACAAATAAATTGTTGGTTGTTGTTATGCAAAAGAACACCGGGAGTTAAACCCGCTTCACATAAAATTTGAAATCCGTTACAAATTCCCAAAACATAACCGCCTTTTTTGGCATGGTTTACCACTTCTTCCATAATGGGAGAAAAACGGGCAATTGCACCTGAACGCAAATAATCGCCATAAGAAAAACCACCGGGCAAAACAATAAAATCGGCACCTTGCAAATCATGGTCTTTATGCCAAAGGTTCACAACCTCTTGCCCCATTATGGTTTCTAAAACATAAATCATATCTTGGTCGCAATTTGACCCGGGAAATGTAACTACTCCAAATTTCATCGTAAAATTTTTCGACAAATTTACAGTATATTTCTAAGTTGATTAAGAATTGTGAAAAACTAATTATGTTTTTACTGAAATAAATCAATAGGTTTATAATAAGTATTCCATTACCTTTGTATTTGAAACACAGAATTAAAATGGATTACAAAAATAATATTCTCGAAACCATTGGCAATACACCATTGGTAAAATTAAATAAAGTTGTAAAAGATATTCCGGCATTGGTGTTGGCAAAAGTAGAGACCATTAATCCCGGAAACTCTATAAAAGACCGTATGGCACTTAAAATGATTGAGGATGCCGAAAAAGCAGGTATATTAAAACCGGGAGGAACAATTATAGAGGGGACATCGGGAAATACCGGAATGGGATTGGCTATTGCGGCGGTAATCAAAGGATATAAGTTGATATGTACCATGCCCGATAAACAATCGAAAGAAAAGATGGATATTTTACGGGCTATGGGTGCCGAAGTTGTAGTTACCCCCACCAATGTTGCTGCCGACGACCCTCGTTCGTATTATTCTGTGGCGAAAAAATTAAATGAAGAAATTCCAAATTCCTTTTATCCCAATCAATACCACAATCCTTCAAATGTTCAAGCCCATTATGAAAGTACCGGACCCGAAATTTGGAAACAAACCGATGGTAAAATAACCCATTTGGTTGTGGGCGTTGGAACCGGCGGAACAATTTCCGGAGTGGGGAAATATTTGAAAGATCAAAATCCAAATGTTCAAGTGTTAGGGATTGACACTTACGGTTCGGTGTTTAAAAAATACCACGAAACCGGAATTTTTGATGAAAATGAAATATATTCTTATTTGACAGAAGGAATTGGCGAAGATATTTTGCCCGAGTGCGTTAATTTTGATGTTATCGACTATTTTGAAAAAGTGACCGATAAAGACGGAATGCTGATGACACGCCGCTTGGCACGTGAAGAAGGAATTTTTGTAGGGAACAGTGCCGGAAGTGCCGTTGCCGGGTTGTTACAAATGAAAGACCGCTTTAGTAAAGACGATGTGGTAGTGGTTATTTTCCACGACCATGGCAGTCGTTACGTTGGTAAAATATTTAATGATGATTGGATGCGCGAACGCGGATTTTTAGAAAAAGAAAAACCTTTGGCAATTGACTTAATTAAGCCGCACAAAACCCTTAAATTGGTTTCTGTTCGTCCAACCGATAAAGTGATGGAAGCCATTGAAAAACTCACAAAATTCAATATTTCACAAATGCCTGTGATTGACGAAAACGGCAATGTAAAAGGCGCAATTAACGATTCTGCTTTGTATGCCAAAATTATTAAACATCCTGAGTTGAAAGATGCTCCGGTAAGTGAAGTAATGGAAGAACCGTTTCCTGTAATTAGCGGAAATGCAGATATGAGTGAGGTTACTACGCAAATAAATCAACAAAACAAAGCGGTTTTGGTAACAGATGAGAAAGGAGAATTACATATTATTACGATGCATGATATTATTAATGCCGTTTGTTAACGAAACTGTAAACTCCATTCGATTGCTTTATTCATATCGTTAAAAATTTTTGCCGGGCAATTGGGTCTGTTGATAATTACATAAGCTTTTGCCATTAGTTTGGTTGTTAGCGAATTAACCACAAAAGCATTACTTTTTCTAATAGATTTTAATTGCTTGCTACGAGCAATATAATCCCTGGCTGCGTATGTCATATATCCATGTTTCACAAATGATGCGTCAATAATTATTGGATGTGGTTTGTGGTTACAAATTTTAATTACTGCTTGTTCATAATCAAAACAATCTTCCAAATCAAAAACATCATTTGCAGAAAAGTGAACAAACATTAAACCCTCTTGGTTTATTCGAAGCGTAGCTTTTGGTAAGCGGATGATTTTGTCTTTATTTTCAAATTCTATTTCCAATATTTATCTTCGATTTTAATACAACCTACAATTTATAAATTTTATCAAGCAAAATAAAACTTAATTTTACATAAATTTTTAAAAAATTGGATTTTAATAAACAAAGTATACTCATTGCAGGTCCGTGCAGTGCCGAATCAGAAGAGCAAATGTTGCAAACGGCGCAAGTGTTGGGTAAACAACCGGTTGATATATTGCGCGCCGGTGTTTGGAAACCCCGTACAAGACCAAATTCATTTGAAGGAATGGGCACGCCGGCGTTGAAATGGCTCAAAAAAGCCGGTGAGTCAATAAATAAACCCGTAGCCACAGAGGTAGCCAATGCTAAACATGTTGAAGAAGCTTTAAAGCACGGAATAGATATTTTATGGATTGGCGCTCGAACAACCGTCAATCCGTTTTATGTTCAAGAAATTGCCGATGCTCTTAAAGGTGTGAATATTCCGGTAATGATAAAAAACCCTGTTAATCCGGATTTAAGCTTGTGGATTGGTGCCATTGAGCGTATTGCTCACGCCGGAATATCCAATATTGCGGCTATTCACAGAGGATTTTCTACTTACAAAAAAACACAATACCGCAATGATCCGATGTGGCAAATACCCATTGATTTGAAAATTCAACTTCCGGATATACCCATCATTTGCGACCCGAGTCATATTGGCGGAAAGTGTGAAGCAATATTGGAAATTGCCCAAAAAAGCATTGATTTGGAAATGAATGGATTGATGATTGAAACCCACATTAATCCCGATGAGGCGTTGAGTGATGCTCAACAGCAAGTAACGCCTGCGCAATTGCAAAAAATAATAGAACAACTCAATTTTCGTAAATCCGATGAGCAATCAATAGCAAATGAATTGAACAGTTTACGTAACAAAATCGATGCTTTGGACGAAGATATTTTACATTTTTTTAAACAACGGTTTGAACTGGTTGAAAAAATTGGTGAATATAAAAAAGAACATCAACTTACTATTTTGCAATTAAAAAGATGGGAGAAAATTTTAAAAACACGCACTCAATGGTCTGAAAATATAGGACTGAATGCTGATTTTACCAAAAAATTATTGGAGATAATCCATAATGAATCGATTAAAATACAAACCAACATTCTAAACAAAAATGAGCAAGGAAACAAGTAATCCTTCGATATTAAATAAACGCTGGAATTTACTTCCTTTACCGGATGATAATAAGATAAATGAATTATCTGCACAATTAAACAATTTGGATAAAACGCTAACGGCAATCCTTATTCAGAGAGGTGTTGATACATTCGAAAAAGCCAAAGCATTTTTCCGCCCTTCATTTGATTTGCTTCACAATCCATTCTTGATGAAAGATATGGATAAAGCTGTAGAGGCAATTACAGAGGCAGAACGAAACAATAAAAAAATCCTTATTTACGGCGATTACGATGTAGATGGAACTACTTCCGTTTCATTGGTGTTTTCTTTTTTAAAACAATATTTTCCAAACCGGATAGATTATTATATTCCCGACAGACACAAAGAAGGATATGGTATTTCTCTGCAGGGAATTGATTTTGCCGCTGAAAATGATTTTTCTTTGGTCATTGCTCTTGACTGTGGCATTCGAGCGGTTAATCAAATGCAATATGCCAAACAAAAAGGCGTGGAATTTGTTATTTGCGACCATCACTTGCCCGGCGATGAATTACCCCAAGCCAAAGCCATTCTCGACCCCAAGCAAGCCGATTGCAAATATCCTTACAAAGAATTGTCGGGGTGTGGAGTAGGGTTTAAGTTGTTGCAAGCTTTTTGCGAGAAAAAAGGCATAGATAAGAAAGAATTGTATCATTTTTTGGATTTTGTCGCTATTAGTATTGCCGCCGATATTGTTCCCATTACAGGAGAAAACAGGACGTTGGCATCTTTAGGGTTGAAGAAAATAAACGAAAACCCTTTGCCCGGAGTAAAATCATTGATTGATTTAGCCATAAAAAAGCCAACGCTAACCATTTCCGATTTGGTATTCGGATTAGCACCCCGCATAAATGCCGCCGGCAGGTTGGGAAGTGCCAATGATGCAGTAAAAACGCTTATTGCCCAAAACGAAAGTGACGGCAATAACAAAGCAGGTAAAATACATTCAGCCAATAAAGAACGTAGAGATTTAGACCAAGAAATAACACAAGAAGCACTTGAATTAATTGAAAAATACGAAAATCACATTGACCTTAAAACTTCTGTGGTTTACAAACCCGATTGGCACAAAGGAGTGATTGGAATTGTGGCTTCACGCTTAATAGAAACCTATTATCGCCCTACTATTGTGTTTACCAAATCAGAAGACGGCTTGATTACCGGTTCTGCACGAAGTGTAAAAGGTTACAGTGTGTATGATGCCATAAATGCTTGCAGCCATTTGCTCGAAAAATTTGGCGGACATAAATATGCGGCAGGATTATCTTTAAAAGAGGAAAACTTGGAAGAATTTACCCGTTTGTTTGAAAAAAAAGTTGCCGAAACAATATCGCCCGAATTGCTTATTCCCGAACAAGTGATAGATGCCAAATTATCGCTTTCGCAAATAACCAACGGATTTTATAAAATATTAAAGCAATTTGCACCATTTGGTCCCGGAAATATGCGTCCGGTATTTTTGGCCGAAAATGTTTTGGTTAAATATTCGCCAAAAGTATTGAAAGATAAACATCTTAAAATGACAGTTTTTCAACCCGCTAATCCAACCGTTAGTTTCGATGCCATTGGTTTTGACTTAGGCATTGCCGCCGATAAAATTGACCAAGGTGTGCCGTTTGATATTGTTTTTAATATTGATGAAAACCATTGGAATGGAAACGTTACCAAACAATTGTTGATAAAAGACATTCGTGTTTAAACTTTTACGGGTTGCGCTCTTTTGGCACGTTCCCAAACAGCAGACTGTTGACCTTTAAAGTGTCTGATTTGTCCTAATATAACACAGTAATTCATAAATAAAAAGTAGTAAGGAATGTACAATATTTTCACCTTAATATTTTTGTTTGCCAACATCCAACCGGCAAGTGCAAAAAGGTAAAAGATTAATTGTCCCACAAATAAAAATTTATACACAGGGTGAATATTGATTAACGGAATGTTAATGAAAAACAGCAATAGCATAGCCCAAGGTGTAACAGTCCATCGTAATACACGATGCGAGATAAATTGAAAACTCAATATCCCGTATTTAAACAGGTTAAACAATGGTTTTAGTCGTAAAACAGATTGAATGCCCCCCGCACTGATACGGACTTTTCGCTTTTTTTCTTCCGCAATATTTTCCGATGCCGATTCTTGAGCATAAGCATTGGGTTCGTAGGCAATAATATATCCTTCTTGTGCAATTCGTAAGGATATAATAAAGTCGTCCAAAATGGTGTCTTTTTCTACGTGACGATATAAATTTGTCCGAACAGAAAACAATTCACCGGCAGCACCCACAGCCGAATACAGTTCATAATCCCATTGTTTTAGTTTTGATTCATATTTCCAATAAAAACCTTCACTTGCACCGGCATTTTGAGCAGAGTCAGTCAAAACGCGTTTTTCGCCGCTCACACAACCCACTTTGGGGTTTTGGTAATGTTTTACAATTTCTTTAACAGCCATTTTATTGAGCAATGCATTGGCATCTGAAAAAATAACTACCGGAGAAGTTACTTCATCCATTGCCCGGTTAATAGCACCAATTTTTCCACCCCGTTCGGCTTTGTGCATAAGTTTTACTTGCGGGTAGTTTTTAACAATATTGGGCGTGTTATCGGTTGAGCCGTCGGTAACAAAAATTAATTTTAATTTTTCCGAAGGATAATCAAGTGCCAAGCTGTTTTTAATTTTATCATCAATAAAATCTTCTTCGTTGTAAGCCGCTACAATCACTGAAACTTCCGGCAATTGATCGTTATCGGGTATTGGAAAAGTTTGTTTTTTGGAGAACAAACGCTTTAGTTTTACCAATATAAATAAAAGGATTCCGTATCCAATATAGGTGTAAAAAACAATAAATAAGAGTATCCAAAACAGTATTTCGAGTGCCGTCATAATTTTAATTTTTTATGGGTTGTTGTTTTTGTTTTATAGAAAATTCTTGAGTAGCTAAACTTTTCTTTGGTTTTAAGAAAATGGAGATTTTATTCCATCCTTCTTTGTAAAAGCGCATCATATAAATAAACGGGTGAAAATAATTTACAGATATGTATCTTCTTACAATAAACTGACCAATAATAATGGTTATCCAAACTGCCGAGAAAGTGCCGATAACCGCACCGGTAATTCCCAATGGAGGAATAAATAATAAATTGAGTGTAAAATTGATAATTAAGCTGAATAGCAATAAGTTGAAGTTAAGTTTTGGCTTACCGACAGCATCGAGCGTAAGTCCCATAATTCTGCCGTAAGGCTTCATCAATCCCATAATTGCAAATGCCATTACGTAAGGCGTTGCATCCAAATATTGTTCACCGGCAAGAATCCAGACAATATATTTTGCAAATATTAGCGTGCCAATGATTAAAGGGATGGAAATGGCTAATAATAAACCCACTGAGCGCTCGTATAAATATCGCACCGAAGAAATTCCTTCTTTGGCAAATTTTTCTGAAATTTTAGGGTAAATGATTTGGGCAACACTGTTGAGCGGAACATCCAAATAATTGTTTATTCGGGTAGGAATATTGTATAAGGCAACAATTACCGGTGAGGTGAAAATTCCCAGCATTAAGGTATCCATCCGGTTAAAGAGCATACTGCTGAAGTTGGTGCCAAAAACATATTTACCAAAATGAAAAAGTTCTGCCAAAGTTTTTTTTGAAAAATTCCCAAGTAAAAAATATTTTTTGGCATAAAAAAAGCTGAAAGTCAAAGCAAATAATGCAGCAATACATTGAAACAATATTATAGCTTGTAAGGATATGTTTATGTTGGCTATCCATATTGTAAAAATGGCAGAAGTGAGGGTGAAACCAAAGATGAAATTAGAAATCAGGATTCCTTTAAAATCGTGATTAGCCATTTGCAAAAACTCAAAAAACTTTACCAAACCGAATAACAAGGCAAAGAGAGTGTATAAAAAGAGCAGTTTTGCCAAACCTGGTGCATCAAAAGTGTTTTCGAGCCAATAAGCCAGCGCAACCAATACCAACGAAGATACAATTGCCGAAATTAAGTTTAGAACGAGTCCGGCAGTGATGTAACGTGCTTTTTCGTTGTCGTTTTTTGATGAAGTAATGAATTTAATTAACCCGTTTTGTACAATCCCGATTCTGCCCATTTCGGCAAAAGAAGTAACTGTTAGATACATTACCCAAATACCAAATTCTTTTGGCGAATATATTCTGACCAAAAGCATAAAGGTAAGAAAGGCAAAACCAATAAAGACAATGTTTGCCAGTAATGAATGCGACCCTTTTTTTATCCAATTGGTTTTGCTCATAGTTTTGTTTAATTTAATCTGCGGTTATAAAATGTTATGGTTTGCATCGCAATTTTTTTCCACGAAAATTTTTCTTCCATTAATTTTCTGCCGTTTTTCCCCATTTTTTTAGCATCTTCCTTATTATTCAACAAAAAAGATATTTTTTCGGCCATATCGTTTATGTTTCCCGGTTCGAACAATATGCCGTTATAGCCATCTTTTACCACTTCCTTTATGCCGTTAATGTTTGATGCCGCAACAGGTTTCATACAAGCGTTTGCTTCCATACTTACAATGCCTTGGGTTTCATAAAAAGAAGGCAATACCAAAGCATAGCTTTCATAAATGTGTTTACGCACTTCTTCTATGGGTTGTGCCCCCAATAATGTTACATTTTTCAATTGCAGTTCTTGAATAAGTGATTTAATGTTTTCTTTTTCTTCGCCATCGCCAATAACTTTTAAATGTGCTTGCGGCAGTAATTGCATGGTTTTGACTAATGGTATGATGCCTTTTATGGCGTCCAACCGGCCAACAAACAACAGTTGATTTGTTTTTTCTTTTATATCGTTTCGAGGTTTAAAATCATTGATGTCAATACCGTTGTTGATAATCTCTACGGGTTTTAGAATGTCGGGAAACTCACGACGAAGCATTTGCTTGGTTTCTGTGCTTACTGCAATTAAACCGTTGCTGAATTTTAATTGTTTGTATTCAAAATGTTCGGCAAATTTTGCATGAATTTTTCTGGGCAATTCCGTATTACTGTTCAGTGCATTTTTAGATTCTACTTTGGCAATGCCATGAATGGTGGTGATTGTAGTTGTTTGTTTGTTTTTGTGATTGTATTCGGGAAATAAATAACCGCTTCTTCCTTGCAAATGTACAATGTCATATTTTTGGGCATGTTTTTTTAAAAAATTTTTTACCGAACGATTAAAAAAATATTCTTCCAATGCTAAACCTAAGGTGGGTATTTTTCTGCCGGGCAAATAAGGCAATTCAATAATTTTTCGTTTGTCGGCTTCCCACATAAACAGTCCTTTTTTCATACTTCCGGAAGTAAGAATGGATACATTATGCCCTAATTTTATCAGCCATTTGCTCAGCTCCCAAACATGAGTTTGGATACCGCCTTTGAATGTGTGCGGCAATGTTTTTGAAATCATCAATATGTTAAGCGGCGTTTGTGTCATTTTTTCTTTCCAATTCTTTTTTCTTTTGAATAATCCATTCTTTCATTTTTAATACATCATTGGCACGTTCTTTTTTGTAATTGTTTATACCTAAGAGCATACCAAAAACAAAAAATGGCAATATGATAGACCACGGCATACCTTCTATTCCAAACATGCTTCTTGCGGTTTTAAGTGTTTAATAACTTTTGCAGGCACTCCGGCAACAATCGTATAAGGTGGGACATCTTTTGTTACTACGGCTCCGCTGGCAACGGTAGCCCCTTCGCCAATGGTAACACCCTTTAATATAATTGCACGTGTTGCCAGCCATACATTGTCGCCTATAATAATAGGCGTAGGTTTAGTTTCGGCATCGTGGTCGGAAGTGTCGTGAAAATCATTATCCATTACAACTACTCCAGGTGCAATTTGACAGTTTTTGCCGATTTTCACCAAATGATGCGCCGATATGATTGTGCCTACGTTTATAAACGTGTTGTCGCCAATAATTAATTGTCCTTTTCCGCCTGCCGAAAGTTGTGTTTTATGAATATGCGACCAAATTTTTACCCGGTTGCCCAAAATAATTTCTCCGTTGGCATCAATTCGCGGAATGCCACGAGTAGTACAGAGTTTGCCGGTTTTGCACTTTCGTAAAAACCATTTTCCACCCACAACACGCCAAAAGGCACTCCAAATGCGCTTTACAAACAGCCATAAAGCATTTCGCTTAGGATATTGTTCTTTTATTTTTTGATATTCGGCTTTTAACTTATCTATCATTTTACAGATGATTTTCGGGTTCGAAATTGGTGTGTGGCGTATGGATGTAACTTTTGTTGGCATCTTTTAATTTGAACAGAGCCATGAAAATTTTAAAGAATGCCGAAGGTATTTTCATAAAAGCTTCCAACAATTGCTTATTGTACAACCAACTGGGAATAGCAACAAAGAATGAAAGAATGTTTCCGGCAAACAAACTTACCCAAAACCAAGTTATGATGTGACCGGGTTGAATGAGTAAATTAACGGCAAAAAGCACGAATAAAAACCCGGGGAAAAGCAATCTAGGCGGAAGCATCATTTGATATGCTTTATCAAAATAATCGATATTTCCTTTAGTAACTAAATCTTTTAGCGCATCAAAAAAATAGTGTTTAAAATAATAATATTGAGCCGATAGCCAGCGCATACGTTGTTTGGCAAAAGAATCAGATTGATGCACTTTTTCGTCATAGCAAATGGCATCGTGGCGGTATTCGATTTTTATTTTTTTCTTCAACAGTTTCAGTTCCAATTCTTTGTCAAAACCGCCAATAGCATCAATAGTTGCCATTGTATTTTTAAATAATGGATAATTAAAAGCCATACCCGAGCCTACCAACCGGGAAGATAAACCAATTACTCGATGTCCCAAGCTGTAAATGGTGTTGTTGATTTCTTCGCTAGCAGCATCAAGCACAGCAACCGGCGTGTTGAGGTTCTTTGCTGTTCTGTGTCCTTGAACTACTTGATAACCAGCATTAAAGGAATCGTTTATTTTATTTAAAAAATCTTTTTTCAACACATTGTCGGCATCCAATATTAAGGCAATTTCGTACTCACTCGAAAGTTGACTCATGGCTTTATTTAAAGCACGGGCTTTGGTGCTTTTTTCAAAACTTACTTCTATCACTTTTATAGGCAATGATTTAAGTGCTGCAATGGTGTCGGGTTTGAATGAATCGGCGATAACAATTACATCATATTTATCTTTGGGATAATCTAGTTGTAACGCTTTTTGTGCTACACTTACAATTACTTCATCCTCTTTGTATCCGGGAATAAACAGCGCAATTTTATGTTTATACTTTTTTGTTGAATGTTTGGGATGATAAGGGATTTTGCCCAAAATGGCGTAGCCGAGTAAAAACAATACAACTGAAGTTGAGTAAATAATTAAAATCCATTGAATAATATTGAATAGTTGCATAGCTATTGGTTTGTAAAGTTTTGTAGGATGAAATTAAAACCTTTAATAAAGAATTTTGTCCGTAATAATGCAGGTTTTGGATTTTAATTGCTAAGCAAAAACACGTAGAGGTTTCAAGCGCCAATAAGAAGAGTTTGTTATTGCATTTGCTTGGATAAAAGCGGCTTATTTTGATGAATAACCGAATTGTTGTTTTGAAAATGCCATGTTAAACCGTTTAGCATAGCTTTGGTATGTTCAAATTCACCTTTTAGCAGATGTTTGATAAAGTTTTTTGGAAAAGCCAAAACAAAAAAATAAAGTACTGCCAAATAAAATGTTATTCCCGAAACATTACGGCGCAAAAACAAAAGGCGGTTTCGTGTCATGTAATAGGTTTTAAGCGGACTGTTTTTTCCCGTAGAAACCGATTCTTTATGAAATACTTTTGATTTTGGTTCAAACCAAATCGAGTAACCTTGCTTTTTTACTCTTTCGGCAAAATCGTATTCTTCGTAATACAAAAAATATCCGTCATACATTAGCCCGACTTCTTTCAATAATGATTTTCTGAACAGCATTGCGGCTCCGTGTGGGTAAAAGGTTTCGGCAGCTTGGTTGTATTGACCTTTATCTTGTTCTTTATTGCCATAATGCCGGCCGCGAGATGTTATGTGATTGATTTTGGAAGTACCGGCATATTGAATTAAATTTTCATGATGAAAATAATATATTTTAGGACTGATAATGCCTATTTCGGGATTGTTTTCCATTCGCTCAACCAACGGTTGCAAAAAGTCTTTATCTACTTCTGTATCGTTATTTAGCATTAAAATGTATTTACCGGTTGCGTGCTTAAACCCTTCGTTGTTTCCTCCGGCAAAACCTAAATTTTTATCTAAATAAATGAAATTTACATTGTTAAATTCGTGTTCAATTTCTTTACACGTGTGTTGTGGAGAGCCGTTATCTACAATGATTATTTCAAAATCGGGATAGGTAATTTGTTGCAATGAACGAATCATTTCTGCTGTTACTTGCGGTTGATTGTAGTTAATGCTAACGATTGAAACTTTTGGATAGTGGTTCATAACGGTTTATTTTAGGGGTTCTTGCAACAAATATTCTTCTTCCAGACTCAATGGTTCGCCTTTTGCTTTTTTCTCTTTCAATTGTTTTTGCAATATCATTTTATCGTACATTGGCGCCATAAAAGTGAGTGCCAAAGCAATAGGCATAATTAAACTTGATGGCGGTTGTCCAACCACTTGATTTCCGTAGCTTGCCAAGAAAATACCTCCCGTTCCGGCATATAATCCGAGTATTTTATACATCAGTTTGCCATCTTTTAAATTCCATATAATTAAACCGCCTTTTCCTATAACATATCCAATAAAAAACAAGTGAAAACAAATTCCTACAATACCGGTTTCTGCCCAAATTTTCACATACCAACTGTCGGTGGGCGTGTGTCCCATTAATGTGTGCGGGCAAAATTTTTCGCCCCAAAAACCGGCAGAACCAACTCCTCCGCCTATGGGTTTGTTTGCCAAATGTCTTCCAAACGTTCGTTGATTTTTTAATCTTTCCAAAAATGAAGCATCTTCACCGCTTAGTCCGGTTCGCATTCGTGCTACCTGTTCAATGCTTTGAAATGCTTTTGTATATTTTAAGATGTAAAAAGCTGTTCCGCCCATTATCAGTCCTATAATGAGTATTTTAAAATTTTTGCTCAAAAATAAGTACAATAAACCGGCAACTGCCGGAACTGCCAATGCTCCTCGCGTTCCGGAAATACCGAATCCTATAAAGGTAAGAATGCCGCAAATCAGGTAAATGATTTTTCGTTTTCGTGAATACGGACCAAGAGCCATAATAAAGCACATAGAGGCAACTTGGGCTTGCGAAGCTCCAAATTGTCCGGCATCACTGTAATAAGAGAAAACACGCAACTTGCCAAAAAGTACGTGTTGGTCTTCGTGACCTTCTACATACAGCCAACGCCACTCGGCATCGTCCACCCCAAAGATTAATTGACGTAACCCCCATAGACTTCCCAGCACAGAGAAAAATAAAATGGTATTGACAAACGTATCAACGTATTTTGGATTGCGGCAAATCATAAAAATGGCCGTGATAAACAATATCCAGTAAAATCCGTCGCCACGCATAGCGTAAAACCAAGCTGCCGGTCCACAACTTTCGGGGTTTACAATTTCAAAAACAATATAACCGTACCACAATAACATAATGGTAGATAAATCGTTTTTAAGAGGCGTGAAATCGGTGTATTTCCAATCTTTAAATAAGATACCTATCCAAGCCAAAGCCAAGCCAAAATCGACCGATAATCCAAAAGGAATACCTTGAATGTAACGTGCAAATCCGGATAATAAAAAACCCATATACAACGCGAGCATTAAACCGATAAATGGCTTTTGAATGATTTTGCTCATAAACCAAATGCCAATGGGTAACGCACCAATAATTCCTGCTACAACAATTCCGCCTTTTGCGGCAGCGTATCCGCAAAGCACCGCAATGCCCAAAATAAGGATTATGGCTAAAGGGTGTTTTAATTTGTCGGCTCCCGTAACTCTATGTATCGAATCGTAATTCATAACATTTTTTCAATAATTGAAGAAAGTTCTTCGGCTCGATTTTTCCACGAATTTTGTTTGGTAATTGCTATGCGTTGTTGCTGTTTTTCAATTGAATCGTTTTCGATTTCTTGTTTAACAGCTTGTGCAAATTCTTCTTTTGAATTGATTATAGATGCAGAGTCTTTAAAATCGGACATATCGCTAAAGTTGGTCATGATTACCGGTTTGCCCAAAGCAAAGTATTCGTTGATTTTAAGCGGATAGATTTTTTTTGTAAACTCATTTCTCTCAAACGGAATGATTCCTGCATCAAAGTCGGCAGTGTAATAGGGTAATTCGTTTAATGATTTTGGGCCCAAAAATTGTACGTTTTCATAACCGGAAAATTGTTCTTGAATTTCGGGTTTTGTTACTTTTCCGATAAAGACAAATAAATATTCGGGTAATGATTCAATAGCGTATTGCATTAATTCGGTATCCATTCTAAAATCTATGGCACCAATATACCCCACTGTTTTTTTGAATGACTTTTTATCGATGTACGATTTGTTTTTTTGTAACCCTTTGTTGAATGCTTCAAAATCAACCCCGTTTTTTACCAAAAAAGTATTGGGATGAAGTTTCTTTTTGTCTTCATATAAGCCTTTGCTGGTGGTTATTACGCCATCGGTTTTGGGTATAAAGTTTTCTTCTAACCGCTTGCCGTGATTTTTTGCCCAAGCGGCAGCACTTATTTCATCGTAACAGTAATAAAGCAACAGCTTTTCGTTGAATTTTCTTGCCAAATAATTGCCAAAAAACGGATTGAAGGCATTGATAACAATCAATTCATCGATCATTTTTAATTGATGCAATGCTTTGCGAATACTTCTTTCTACCTTTTGTGCATTGTATTTTATGAGTTTGTCATATTTTTTTGGATTGGATATCCAGTTTACAGGCAAAACCGGCGGTGGTGTCAGCACATTTACAATTCCTTGGTTTTCGGTTTTGAGTTTTCGTAAAGGATTGGAAATGCGAAACATTCTTTTTACCGGTACATTTTTTTTCTTACCCAGAAATTGCTCAACTACATCTTTATAGGTAAACTCATAATCAACATACAACACATTATTTTGATGGGTAAATTGAGTCATTATTTGTACAATGGTTTTTAAATAATCACCTTCCCAAGTGGGGAAACCTATAACTGCTATGTTTCTGTTTTTGAGCATTAAATTTTTTGTTTTTGTTTAAATCCAAAAGCCACCCATGATTTGATTAAACGTCTTATCCAGCTTCGCTTTTTGGGTATTTCGCCAATAACATCTTCCAGTAAATCTACTCGTGCTCCGTTTAAGAATACAAAAGGTTCGTTTTTTACTCCTTTTTTGAATATTCGTAATACTTTCGAATCGGCTTCGTTCCAAACTCTATTGGCGCGGCAAACCAATAAAGATAAAGTAGATTTTCCTATCAAATCAATAGGGTAATGCGATTGTAACAATCCGGGGATTTCTATAAAAATATAGTTGTAGTTTTCAATGTCTTCGCCATTTAAATTGACCAAATCGGTAACATCTTGTTTTTCAAAAAATGTATGGTCTATTTCGTAGTATTTGTTGTCCGGATGGTTATCAAAAGGCACTTCCATACTGCAAAAATGGAAAACGGTATTTTTTTCTTTTTTGGGAATCACGCAAAGCACTTTCTCGCCAAATTTTCGCAACTCATCGGCAGCCATCAATATGATAAATGTTTTTCCTTCACTTTCTCTTGTACTTAAAAAAGTAACTTGCTTGGTGCGTTCGTAATGATGTCCGATTTTTGTTTCCAGTTTTAAGTTTTGCAAGAAAATATCGAGCGCCCGTTTTTTTACTTGCAGATAATTCACTAATTCTTTTTTGTTTTTTTCTTCCGGAAATTTAGGGAAGGCACCCAATAAAGTTAATTCGGTGGTGATTTCAGTGTTTTTAGGTGATTTTAGTGTGTTGTCCAAAAATTCCATAGCAACCACAATACCAAAAGTGAGTATAAAACCAACCACAAATCCGACTACGACCAACATCATCCGTTTTGATGGTGCCGGATTTGCAGGAAAGAAGGGTTTGTCCACTATTTCAAGACGAGAAGACATTTCTTGATTTTTGCTGTGTAAGCGTGCTTGATTCAAACTGTGCAAAGTCTCTAAATAAGCACGTTCAGAAACATCTATTTTACGTTCAATGCGTTTTAACCTTGAACCTAACGGTGCAAACTGAGCATATATACGATTAAATTCTTCTTTTCTTTTTAAAATAATGGCAATTCGAGCTTTGGTTTCTTCAATGATAATGATAGTCTCTAACCATTGCGAAAGAATTTCTTGCACAGGCAATCCTTCGGTTGTGTTTTGTAACCGAAAATTGTCTTTTGCATCAGCTATTAAGCTGATTTTTAGATTGTCGGCTTTTTTATGCAGGTTTCTCAGTTCTTCGCTGTAATCGGTGTTGGAAGAATCTAAAGAAACAACTTCGAGTTTTGCAATTTGTGTGTTTATATTGTTTAATTCCAGTCGTTTAGTTTCGATGATGTCATTTATTTCGGCTAATGAATGTTTGGAGTTTAGTTGTCTTTCTAACCGTTTTCTGGTGGAATCGGCAGCCGAAAGTTTCATCAATTCGGTTTGGTATAATTCATCCAAGTCTTCTTTTTTGGCAGATATAAAGCGGGTTTGCTCGTAATAGTTAATGATTTTATTTTCTTCCCTGAAATGTAAAAGTTCATCTTCGGCAGCTTTAAGCACTTCTTGTGCTTTTTCGGTTTCTTTTTCAAAATACGCCACTACAGAGCCACTTTGACTTCGCTTTATGGCTTGATGTTTTCTGTTGGCAACATCTATCAAAATTTCAATGGTTTTTTTACAAATTCCCGGGTCGGATGTGCTGTATTCTATCTTTATCAAATCACTGTTTCCCGATTGACTTACTTCATACGTGCCCACGTGCTCTATACCAAACAAATCATCTTTTGAGTATAGTAATTCGTAAATTTTGTTGTTCATATCCTTATCGCGATAAGCTTTTATCATTTCAAGGGTGTGGTCAAACGATGTGGTGTCGGTAAGTGAATCGATAAGCGATTGCCCAAGATTTTGTTTGTAGAGTTCCCAAGTTTTTGGGTTTATAACAAGGTAATCGGGTTTGGTAAGCATAAAACAGGTTGCCAACAGTCGGGCACACACTTCTTCTTTGGTTTCGTAAGCATTAAATACATTTAAGATATTTTCCATTTCGCTGGTGGTGTAGTTGCGGTCTACACGCGAATTGGCACTTTTTTCAAGGTTTGAGCCCGAAACCAACCCTGTGTTTATAAGAGCACTGGAAGAGTAAGAACGTTTTTCGTTGCGCGTAGCAACAAATATCAGTACAGCCATAATTATCCCTACCGCAAACATAATTTTGAGGTGGTCAAGCATCAATCGTATCAGTTGTACTAAGGTCATATTTATGGCTTTTTTTCGTAAATTATTTTTGTTCCTACCAATAATTCGAGTAAATAAAAAGCTGTTGTCATTTCGCTTTTGGTTTCTTCAAGTTCCAAAAGAGCAGCGTTGTACTTTTCAATCACTTCATTATAATCGGTAATATTTATGGTGCCGTTTTGCATTTGCTCATAAGCAAGGTCTTTTGATACTTGAAAACTGTTTACTTTTGATGCTTTTACAGCCAGTTTTTTATCCAACAAAAGCAGTTCTTGATAGCCGGCAATTACCGACTGGGTAATGGTTTGTTCAATTTCTTCCTTTTTTTCTTGTTGATAGTAGATTTCTTCTTTTGCGGCTTTAATTTTCACTTTTGTGGTGAAAATATTGGCAATGGGTAAGTAGAAGGTAATTCCGGCATTGTAAAAAACGGTTGTTTGAGTTGTTAGTGTATTGGTTAGTACCGGTCCTTGATTGGTTAAGCTCAGGTTATTGCCTGTTCCGTAAGCGGCACTTCCGGTAAGCGCCAACGTGTTGAGCCAACGCCTTTTTTCAATTTTTGCCAACAGTTCTTGTTTGGTAATCAGTGCATCTTGTTGTTTCAGCAAAGGGGAATTCATCAATGCCGAATCTATCAATGTTTGTAAAGGCAAAAGCTGAATGGTAGCATTGTTCAGCTCTAATGTTTGAGCCAAAGAAAGCTTTCCCTGTGTCAGTAACGCGACTAACAAAAAATATTTTAAAAATGGTTTCAAAATACGAACGATATATTTGTTTTTATGTTGGATAAATGTCAGTTATACATTTTCTTTTTGCAGTAAAGCGGGAATCGTTCGGAAAATTAGTTTAATGTCGTACCATAGGGAGTAATTTCGTGCATAAGTGTTGTCTAATTGTTTACGTTCTTCGTCGCTCATTTCGCCACCACCGCGTTTTTCTACTTGCCATAAACCGGTAATGCCTGCAGGAGCCAAAAAGCGTTCAGACCATTGGTCGGAGGTGAGTTGCTCGGCTTCGTAAAGCGGTAAAGGTCTGTTGCCTACAATAGACATATCGCCTTTTAGCACATTAAAGAGTTGAGGTAATTCGTCGATACTGGTATTGCGAATAAAACGACCTACTTTGGTTACGCGAGGGTCGTCTTTTAACTTAAAGAATGCCGCAGCGTTTTTCTTATGTTTGATTTCTAAATATTGACTTTCGCAAATTTCTTTTCCGTCAATATATAACAGTTGTGAGCAAGGTTTTCCCAGCGCTTTACATTTAGGGCAATCTTCAATTTCTTCAATTTCGGGAACTTCTTCTGCATATTGATTTAATTTTTTAAATTCTTTCAATCGCTTGTCGGCATCGGGATACATTGAACGAAACTTGTAAAAGTCGAAAATTTTATAGCCCGTTCCTACACGTTTAGAGGCATAAAATACAGGTCCTTTCGATTCTAATCGTATGGCAATGGCAACCAATATGAACAAAGGCGACAGCAATAAAAGCGCCAATGAAGCAAAGACAATGTCAAATATTCGTTTTTCTAACGGAATTGTTCGTTTTGCAGATTTATTACGATTTAATTGAATTTGATTTTTTCTGTAATCGATAAGGAATTGTAACCGCGGTAAAAAAGCAGTGAATGAAAAGGGCTTTGTTACCAAATCATCAATTCCGATTTTTAAAGACTTTTCAGATTCTTTTTTTGTCGGTATTTGTTTTGAAAATACCAGCAGTACAATTGAATTGAATTGCGAATTTTTTCTGACGGATTTTGAAAATTCATAAGGATTAATACCTTTTAAATCATTTTCTACCAAAATTACATCCGGTAATGATTTGGCAGTGTTTAAGTAAGAAAAAGCCAAAAATCCGTTTTCTTTTTGTTCGACTTCAAAAACAGATTCGTCAATGGCATAATCTTTTTTTAAGTCGGGATTGTTTCCTATATAAAGTAATTTTATCTTTTCCATGGTGCTGAATCTTTTGGTTAAGCGGTTAATCTTGAGGCGCAATCAATACGTCTGAATATGCTTTCTATGCGTAATTTCAACTCTTCGGGATTAAAGGGTTTAACCAAATAATCGTCGGCGCCCAGTTGCAGACTTTTTATTTTTTCTTCGCTGCTTTCGTGCCCGGAGAGTACAATAAGCGGAATATCTTTGAAAAAAGTGCTCATCCGGATATTTGTAATAAAATCGAAACCGTTCATTTTGGGCATTCCCAAATCGGATACTATCAAATCCGGAATATTTCCCTTTTGCATATACGCTAAAGCATCGGTGCCGTCTTCTTGGGTGATAATGTTGTAATCTACACTTAAAAAATGCTCAAGCAGCATTCTTATGCTTTGGTCGTCGTCGATAATCATAATAGTTCGTTTCATAGTTTATTGGTTTTATTTGTTAATAAATTTTCCCGTTTTGGGATAGTTGTTTTAAAATGATTTTCACTATTGCAATTTGAGAATATTGAGTATTTTTAATAAGAAGTAAAAAACCTAAAATGGCTTTACGTATTTTTGCTTAGTCGTAAGCGTATTTATACAGATGAGACAATAGAAATTAATAATAAACTTTAGCAGAGAAACATAAAATGCACATTTTGGCATTAAATATGGTATAAATATCCTATATTAGTAAAAGAAGAAAATTACAGAAGAGATGTTAAAACAGCAGTTATCGCAAAAATTATTACAAAAACTATCGCCACAGCAAATTCAATTAATGAAATTGTTGCAACTTCCTACGGTAGCACTAGAACAGCGCATTAAAGAAGAAATGGAAGCGAATCCCGTATTGGAAGAAGGTAAAGATATAGACGAAAGTATTGACGCACAGGATGAATTTGAAAATGAAAAAGAAGTATCCGAAGCCGAAAAAGAATTTGACTACGAAGATTACATTGACGATGATGATACACCCGATTATAAATTATATGTAAACAATAAAGGTAAAGATGAAGAAGAAAAATCTATTCCGTTATCAGGAGGAGTAACATTTCATCAAAAATTAGAAGAACAGCTCAGCTTATTGGATTTAGACGATGAAACTTTTACCATTGCCCACTATTTGATAGGTAGTTTAGATGATGCCGGATATCTGCGCAGAGATATCAATTCTATTGTCGATGATTTGGCATTTACGCAAAACATAATTACCACACCCGAAAAAGTAGAAGAAGCCCTGAAGATAATTCAATCATTTGACCCACCCGGAGTGGGTGCTCGTGATTTAAGAGAATGTTTGCTTTTACAGCTTAAGCGTAAAAAAAGTGATTCGCCGGCGCACAAATTGGCTTTAAAAATTTTGGAAGATTATTTTGAAGAGTTCAGTAAGAAACATTACGATAAAATTATTAAGAAGTTGGAAATCAGCGAGGAAGAGTTGAAAGCCGCCATAGATGAAATTTTAAAACTCAATCCCAAACCCGGTAATTCGGCAAATGATGCCTCGCCGGCGGCGCAAACCATTACGCCCGATTTTATTGTTACCATCAACAATGGCAAGTTAGAGTTAAGCTTAAACGGCAGAAATATGCCCGAATTACGTGTGAGCCGGCAATATGCCGAAATGCTGCGCGATTATTCAAAAAACAAAAACAAAACCAAAGCCGACAAAGAAGCCATTACATTTGTAAAGCAAAAATTAGATTCGGCCAAGTGGTTTATTGATGCCATTAAACAGCGGGAACATACGCTAATGTCAGTAATGCAAGCTATTTTGGATTATCAAAAAGATTACTTTTTGGAAGGAGACGAAACATTGCTCAAACCAATGATATTAAAAGATATTGCCGATAGGGTAGGGTTGGATATTTCAACCGTATCCAGAGTAGTGAACAGTAAGTACGTGCAAACACCTTACGGAACATTTTTGCTTAAATCATTCTTTTCGGAGTCATTATCTACCGACAGTGGTGAAGAAGTTTCTACCCGCGAAGTGAAAAAAATACTGCAAGATTTAATTGAAAATGAAGACAAGAAAAAACCGCTTACCGATGAGAAAATTGCCAAAATTCTTAAAGAAAAAGGATATAACATTGCGCGCCGAACAGTAGCAAAGTATCGCGAACAGTTGGGTATTCCGGTTGCACGATTAAGAAAAGAAATATAAAACAGGCAAGAAATTCAATTGAACGATGAGTAAAATTCTTGCTTTAATCATATCTTATTTTTTCCACCCGTTATGGTACCCATTGCTGGGAGTATATATCTTGTTTCAAACACCTACTTATGTCAATTATGCCATTCCGGACAATTATAAATGGAAAATCTACATACTTCTAGGATTTATAACCATTGTCAGTCCGTTGGTTACGTTGATAATTTTAAAGAAAATAAAACTCGTTCGCGATAAACATTTGGCTTTGGCGCAAGAGCGAATTTATCCGTATATTACAACGATAATTTATTACATCTTTGCTATTTATTTATTTCAAAAGGCAGGAGTTCCGGCAGTAATATTGTATTATTTGTTGGGCGCAACCATTGCCGTATTCTTGGATTTTCTGTTGAATTTCAAACTAAAAATCAGTGCGCATACTACGGCAGTTGGTGGTTTGTTGGCAATGTTATTGGCAGTCAGTTTGCGTTGGCGTATCGATTTATCGTTTTATATAGTATTGGCATTTTTAGTTGCCGGAATAGTCTCTACCGCTCGATTGATGTTGCAAGCGCACAAATTGAACGAAGTGCTGCTTGGTTTTCTTGTCGGGTTTTTCTCAATGTTTTACGTAATGGGGTTTTTATGGTAACTAAATTTTCCGGCAAACCATTAAGCCGTCTCTTACCGGAAATAATACATTTTGTACGCGCGAATCATTTTCTACTTTCTCGCAATAATCAACCAGAGCTTTAGTATCGGCATCAAGGGTTTCGTAGGGTTGGGTTACTTTACCGCTCCATAAAACATTGTCGGCAATGATGTATCCGTTTGTGGCTAATTTATCAATTACCAAATCAAAATAGTTGCTGTAATTAGTTTTGTCGGCATCAATAAAAACCAAGTCAAAGGTTTCGTTTAGGGTAGGAATAATATCCAAAGCATTACCGATGCGGTAATCTATTTGCTCTTCTTTTCCTGCTTTGGCGATGTACTTTCTCACCATTGGTTCCAATTCTTCATTAATGTCAATGGTGATGAGTTTTCCGTCTTTTTTTAAACCTTCCGATAAACACAAAGCCGAATAACCGGTATAAGTGCCAATTTCCAATATTGTTTTGGGTTGAATCATGTGGCTAAACATACTCAAAATACGTCCCTGTATATGTCCGCTTAACATTCTGGGAATTAGAACTTTTTCCCATGTTTCATGATTGAGTTCTTTTAATATAGGAGATTCTTTTTCGGTGTATTTTTCTACAAATTGTTCTATTTTTTCAGGTAAAAAATCCATTCTTTTTTGGTTTAAAGTTAAGTAAATGTTAAAAACTTCGTTGATAACTCCGCTTAATGTTGATAAGTATGTGTATTAACTCTTTATATTTTTAGACTTTAGAAAACTGTATCATTAAAAACCATTGATTATGAATAAGTTTGTATTTTTTGTGCTGTCGATAATTTTATCAACAAATATACTATTTTCACAAGAGCTTTCAAAAAAGCAAGAACGTGAAATGCTCGAAGATGCTGAGTATTATTACGAGGAAGAAAACTATCCGAAAGCGCTTGAAATATTTGAAAAATTAGCTGCTGCAAATCCTAATGATATTTATTACAGATTGATGGTCGGTATTCTTTATACTTACCGTTACGACAAGAAAAAAGAAGCTATTACATATTTAGAAGATGTAAAAAAAAGCAACCCTGATTTTAACGAAGTAAATTTTTATTTAGGTAAAGCATACATGGTAAATCATATGTTTGATAATGCCATAGAGTATTTTACCGAATACATGAAAAACGAAACCGTTGCCGATGAAGATAAAGTAAAAGCACGCCGAAACATTTTGTATTGCGAAAATGCCAAAAAGTTCACTAAAGATTCTGTAAATGTGCGGATTGAAAATATAGGACCACCTATAAATACCGATGCTGCAGAATATGTTCCGCTTATTACGCCGGATGAATCGGTTTTAATTTTTACTTATCGCGGACCAAAAAGTTTGGGCGGTAAAATGGATAAAAGCGGAAAACCCGATCCCGATGGCGATTATTACGAAGACATTATGATTTCATATAAATTTAATGATGAATGGCTTGAACCGGAGCCAATAGGTGAGAATATTAATACCAAAGGTCATGACGCCAGTATTGCTTTAAGCATTGATGGACAAAAATTATTTATTTATAAATCAACAAAAAAAGACCATGGAGATATTTACATTAGTTATTTGGAGGGGAATGAGTGGTCTCGCCCAAAAAAGATAGAAGGCGAAATAAATACAGATGAATCATGGGAGGGAAGTGCTTCAATGAATAACAGCGAAGATTTGTTGTATTTTGCCAGTGATCGCGAAGGCGGATACGGTGGTAGAGATTTGTGGGTGGCAGAAAAGCAAGAAGATGGTTCGTGGGGAAATATCCAAAATTTAGGACCAACTATCAATACACGATACAACGAAGATGCACCTTTTATCCATCCGGATGATAAAACCTTATACTTTAGTTCAGAAGGGCACAACAGTATGGGCGGATACGATATTTTCTTTGCCACAAAAGATGAAAACGGCGAATTTTCAACGCCCGAAAACGTTGGCTATCCGATTAACACGATTGGCGATGACCGTTATTTTGTCCTATCTGCCGATGGTAAAACCGGTTATTATTCAACAGCAGGAAAAAGTAAAAATGGTCAGCATGATATTTTCACCGTAAAAGGTGAATTTGGTACAAAACCAATTTTGGCATTAGTAATTGGTGTAGTAAACGCTAACGATAAACCCGTAGAGGCAGATATCAGTGTTACCAATATTACAACCGGAGAGAGTGAAGGAAACTTTAAATCGAATGCAGCCACAGGTAAGTATATGCTGGCTTTAACCCCCGGAAATAAATATAAAATAGCCATCGAAGTTGAAGGGTATGACCCTAAAATTGAATACCTGAATGTAGAAGATTTGGATACCTATGTTCAAGTTGAACACGATATAAATTTATATTCTGAAGATTATAAACAACAACCGGTAGCCGAAGTTGGCGAGCAAGAAGAAAAATTGCAAGAAAAGCTCGATAAGCAGATAGAAAAGTATAAAAAAGAAAGCACACTTGAAGGATATATGGAAATGGTTTACAATAAAATTTTGAAAGATTACGGAGATGTTGAGGAAGAAGGCGTGGAGTATTTTATTGACTTGGGCGATGAAAAAATATCCGGTCAAATAGATTCTTTAAAAGCTGCCGGTGTACAATTTAGAACACAACCGCAACCCGACGGTACGGAAAAAGTAGTAATGGGCCCGTTTAAAACTCTTGCCGAAGCAGAAACCTACAAACGATTGTTGTCTAAAGTAAGCCGTGAAATTGCCGAAAAAGATGTTACCATTATGGATCACGGTCAAGAATTAACGGTTCAAGAAAAATATAAAGACATCTATGATTTAGCCATAATGCGTTCGCAACTTACGGTTCACGATGAGTTGGTGAATAAAGAAGAAATTAAACAACAAAAAGAAGAAAACAGTGAGTTTGTAGATAATGCCGGATTTACCTTAGACAATGACAGCTTGGTTACATTAAAAGAAAACGGCTTGACCGAGGCAGATGAAAAAGTAATAAAGGGCGTTACGTTTAAGGTAGAAATTGCTGCAACAACCGATACAACCGATGCTCAATTGCAAGAATTTTTGGCTAAAATGAGCAAATACGGAAAAATAAACAAAAAAACATATCCCGATGGTGTTACTCGTTATTCATACGGACCGTTTGAAACTTTGGTAGAAGCAGAAAAATTCCGGGTAGAATTAATAAAACAAGAAAAAGCCAGTCAGGATGCATTTGTTACGGTTTTTGTTTTTGGAAAACGAAAAACAGTGGATGAATACGCCAAATCACCTTGCGAAAACGACGAATTGGTTGATTTTTCATGGTTTATCGGAAAAGATTTGAACGATACAGCTGTTTACAATAAACTCTTACGAATGGGCGGAAGCAAATGTGCCGAAGGTTTAACCTTTAAAGTGCAAATTGCCGCTTATCGCCATCCCGAAAATTATAAATACGACCATTTAATTCAATTCGGACAGCCTGTAATTACCCCTTATCCTGATGGAATTACCCGTTTCACACAGGGTGAATTTAATACTATGGGAGAAGCAGAAGTTTTACGTCAAAAAATTATAAAAGCAGGTCAAGAAGATGCTTGGATAACACCATTTTATAATGGTAAACGAATGTTGATGGAAGAGCTCATTAAAGTAAATTTTTACGGCAAAAAAATCAATTAATCATATGCTGAAAAACAAGCAAGTTGTTGATGTAATGATGGCCAACGATGCTTTTAGTCGATGGTTAGGAATTGAGGTGGAAGAAGTGAAAGAAGGATATTGCCGATTGCAAATGAAAGTGCGTGAAGAAATGCTCAACGGTTTTTACATTGCACACGGCGGCATCACATACAGCTTAGCCGACAGTGCCTTGGCTTTTGCTGCCAACAGTCACGGACAAAAAGCCGTTTCGGTAGAAACATCCATTTCTCATTTATTGCCTGTAAAAGCCGGTGATACGCTAATTGCCGAAGCATTTGAAAAATCCGTAACCAACAAAATCGGTGTTTACGAAGTAGAAATAAAAAATCAAGAAAAGCAATTGGTTGCCTTATTCAAAGGAACCGTTTACCGAACATCTAAAATTTGGGAGTAAAAATCTAAGGTTTATAAGCATACAGCATATTCTGTTTAATAAAAAAAAGCTGTCTAATTATTAGACAGCTTTTTTATAAATGTAACCTTAAAAACTATTATTCTTCCAGATATTTTTTAAGCATCGGATGATTTTCTTTTGCTTTTAGTTCATTTATTTTATTTTCAATCTCGGAAATTAAATTTTCTACCGTTTTAAGTTCTTCTTTTATTTCCATTTGTTTTTTGGGGTCTTTGCTTAAATCTTTTTCTTCACGTTCCAGCAATTTTTTTCTGTCGTTGAGGGTTTTTATTAAATCTTTGGCTGTCATATAACCCGAGTAGCGCAACCACCACATTCCGCCGTTTTCGGCCATATCATATAGATAAGGTAACCCTTTTATAATAATATCATAGGACTGGTGTTGCAAATATTTACCAAAGTTGAAAGTAAGTTGGTATTTGCTGTAAGCATCCATCGTATTATAAGCTCTTTCATAAAAATCGAAAGCGCTTTCATCTCCGTATTGAGAGTATAATCCTCCAATAGCAATTAGTACCGTGCTGTTTTTGATATTTTCATTCTTTTTGGCAAAAGCCATTGCTTTGTCTTTATCAAATTCCATAAGAGCATATAAAGCTCGAGATTCCACTAAATATGAAGAATCATTCAAAGCTTTTTCGTAAATGGAAAGAGACTCTTCTTTGAAGGCGCTGCGCAGTTTGTCTATCGCTGCCGCGCGCACTTTTGATTTCTCATCTTTTAAAGCCAAATTTTCCAATTTCGCTTTAATGGTTTCTTTTATATTTCCGTAAACTAATGCATTATCCAATCCTTTAACAGCTTTTAAACGAATTGCCCAAAATTTATCGTTGAGCGCATCCACAACAGTGGCTATGGATAATGAATCGCTGTATTTTTGTAAGGCAATTACAGCTTCGTAGCGGTCTAAAAACAATGGCGCATTGTAATATTGAAAACGTAGCCAATCTTTGTTTTTATTATCCACTTTTTCACCCAATAATATTTTTTCGGCATCAACATTTACTAGTTTGGGTTCACCTCTTTTTTCGCCTTGGTTTACTTTAAAAGCAAATGTTTCTTTAGCTTTTGTAATCTCAACAAAATGCTCGTTTACTTTGCCTTCATTGTCATAAACATCTATTCGATTGGGAAGGCGAAACAATGGGGTTGTTTCTAAATCTTGTAATTGCTCAATGGTAACCAATACCGTGTCGGTATATTCTACATATGAGTAATCTATGTTTAGCATCGGATGACCGGAAGACAAAAACCATTGGTTGAAAAACCAGTTTAAATCTTCACCGGTAACATCTTCAAAAGCCAAGCGCAATTCGTGAATTTCTACATCGGTAAATTGGTTGTCTTTCAAGTATTTTTGCAAAGATGTAAAGAAAGCATCATCACCAACATAATTACGTAGCATATGCAATACTCGTCCGCCTTTTTGATAAGAATGTGCATCGAACATATCTTCTTTGTCTTCATAATCAAACCGGATTAAGTCCACTTGCTTGTGCAGAGATTCGTTTAGGTATTGCATTAAATCGTTGTAAATGTGATAATCGGCTTCATCTTTTCCGTACTTATATTCCATCCATAAATATTCGCCATAAGTGGCAAACGATTCGTTTAAGGGTAAGTTTGCCCACGATTCGCAGGTAACCAAATCGCCAAACCAATGGTGAAATAATTCGTGAGCAACAATGTCTTCATTATCATCATCAAGTAATTCACGTTTTGTCCGTTGTACAAATTCGCCATGAATAACGCACGATGTATTTTCCATTGCACCGCTTACGTAATCGCGAACAACAACCTGATGATACTTGGTCCAAGGATAATCATATCCCAGGCGTTGTGAGTAAAATTCGAGCATTTCAGGCGTGTTGCCAAAAATATCTTTGGCATAAGGAGCGTAAGGGTGTTCTACATAATAGTTTACCTCAATGTCGCGCCAGTGATCTTTAATTTCGGCAAAATCGCCAACTGCCATCATAAACAAATAAGGGGCGTGTTTGAGTTTCATCTCCCAATGGTCGGTACGGGTACCGTCGCCGTTCAATTCGCTCATTACCAATAATCCGTTGGAAAGGGTTATGTAAGAAGTGTCAACGGTTATGGCAATTTCTTGAGTGGATTTTTGATTAGGACTGTCTATTGTAGGAAACCAGCGTGAATTGGCTTCTGTTTCGCCTTGTGTCCAAATTTGCTTTGGTTTGTTGGGTGTTTTACCGTCAGGGTTGATAAAATATAACCCTTTATCTTCAGTGATTGCAGCACTTCCGCCACTTTCGTATTCGTCAGGTTTGGCAGTGTAAGAAATTGACAGTTCAACGGTGTCTTTTCGTGTAACGGTTTGCGGTAATTTTATAGACAATATCATGCCGTCGTATTCATATTGCAAAGGTTGTGACGCATTGGTTTTAGAGTTTACCAATGACACTTCGGCAATATCCATTCCTTTAGCATCTAAGTTTACTATGTTTTGCGGATAAAAATGGGGTTTTAACCATACGTGCTCTTTTCCCAATAACCGGCGATTTTCCCAATCGAATCGAACATCGAGTTTGGTATGAATAAGGTCGAAATATTTTGTTTCCGAAGGGTTGTAAATTTCTTCTTTTTTGTCAGAAAACACATTGATTGTATCCAATTCAATGGTTTGTATGTTGTTGCTGACTTTTTGTGTGGATTTACATCCGAAAATAATAAACGATATGGCTACTGCCGATAAAACATTTTTAATCATAAGGTATAAATATTTTTAGCGAACCGTAAAAATCGGATTTTTTTATGAAAATGAAAGAATATTTTTGATGAAGGGTATCTGTGCCAAGTTTTTGTGCAAATAAAAAAAGCTGCCTTTAGAAGACAGCTTTGATAAGAATAATCAATTGATTTAATCTAATATTTTATTGATAAGTTCTATTTGAAGTTTGGCTACATTCGGATTGTGTGTATCGCCGTTGACTAATATTAAAGCATAGGCCAAGGGTGAAAGTTTAAAATCGTAATAACTGATACCGTTTTCTATTTTATATATTTTTCTGATATGATTTTGAACCGGTATATCAAGTGTTTTGAATGTGTTGGATGCTTTGTTTAATGCTTGTAAGAATTCTTCTTCGGAAAAATCAAATTCTTCAATCAGTTCCGAGGCGTAATGAGTCATTTTTGAATGATAAAAGGCATCGTTAAATTCAGCCAACGCACTGTTATTATAGAGTATATATTGTATTAATGCTTCCATTTTTTAGTTTTTTGACAGTTAAACAGTAGTTTCTTTTTTAGTACGCAATTCTTTTAATTTTTTAAAAAGTTCTTCTTCTTCCTCCGATAAATCGGTTGGAACAATTATCCGTGTTTTTACATATAAATCGCCATACCCCGAACCATTGTAGTGTGGCATTCCTTTACCTTTCAAGCGAAGTGTTTTTCCACCCGAGGTACCTTTGGGAATAGTTAAATTAACATCTCCGCCCAAGGTATGTACGGTTACTTTACCGCCTAAAACGGCAGTGTATAAATCTATAGGTAAGTCGGTGTAAAGGTCATCGCCTTTGCGTTCAAATTTAGGGTGTTTTTGTATGTGGATGGTAATATATAAATCACCGTTTTCTCCACCGTTTATTCCGGGAGCACCTTTTCCTTTGAGCTTAATTTTTTGCCCTTCGTACATACCCGGTTTTAGCTTAATGCGTAATTTTTTTCCGTTTACATTTATAATGCGTGTAGTTCCGTGATAGGCTTCTTCCAGATTGATTTCCATTTCGGCTTCATAATCTTGCCCTTTGTAGGCACGTGTTCTGCGGCTGCGTCTGCCACCTGCCGATGCTCCGCCGCTAAAACCTCCGCCAAAGAAACTATTAAAGAAATCGGAAAACATTTCGGGGTCGCCTTCATATGTGTAGTGAGCTCCGCCACCACCACCACCTTGGTAAAATTGCGACCAATCAAAACCACCGCCACCTTGCGGGCCACTTTGTTGGAAGTTTTTCCAATTGGCACCTAATTCATCATATTTTTTACGGTTTTCTTCGTTGCCCAATACTTCGTAAGCCTCAGAAATTTCTTTAAATTTTTCTTCGGCTTCTTGATTCCCCTGATTTTTGTCAGGGTGATATTGCTTTGCTAATTTTCGGTAAGCTTTTTTTATTTCGTCTTGTGTGGCATTTTTGCTAACGCCTAATATTTTGTAATAATCTTTATAATCCATATCTGTTCAGTCCTCCTTAATAATTTGTGTAAACGAATGTCAAATATTATTCCAAAGGTACTAAACTGCAATTTTGTCAGAGGATGAAAATGAATTATTTTATAGATTAATTATTTAAAATTTCAAGATTAATATTTGTATCCGCTCCCTCCGTCTTGTTCGAGGTTTACACCTAAGCCTAAAACCATTCGATTGACAAAGTTAAAGTAGGAAATAATCAGATTGGCATCGAGAATGGCTCGGTCCGACAGCCCTGATTTTTTAAGCGGGTCGATGAATTTGGTTTTTGTATCAACAGAAGGGTTAACTGTTAAATGATGCGCATAGTCGCATAATAAAGTATCTACGGTGTTAAGAGGAATACTTCGGTAATTGTTTCGGAACTTTTCAGCTTTTTCGTCATCTTTCCAATAAAAATTAAGCGCTTCCAAATGGTGTTTTTGGCAATATTCGCAGTTGTTGGCACGAGAAACTACAACTCCCAACATCTCACGCTGATAACGTTTCAATGGCGATTTTCCAAACATAATGGTCATATATAAATCCATATGATTGACAATGCTTTTCGGGTTTAAACTCTGAATTTTGTGAACCTCGGCTAATTTGCCTCTGGTTTTCACCAAATTGTCGTAAATGGTTTTAAGTTCGCCTTCGGCTTCGTGGTGTTCAATTACTTGTATATGTGCCATAATAGAGGTTTTAACAACATCCTCCGCCGTCGTAAAAGTAGGTTGAGGGAGAAATAAATATATCGTTACGGTTTAGTTTTTTCAATGCTTGGGCTGTTTTATCGCAAATTGCCAAGGGTTGATTTTGCATCAAAATATGCCCTTTATTATCATCAAAATACTCCTCATTGCCAAAATAAATAGCTGTTTTCCCGGTAAATACACAAGGACCGTCTTCGGGCATAGGGTCTTTTATGGCACAAACTTCAATGCTTTCAATGTAAATATTCTTATCGGTTTGATAATGATTGGGCGAAAGAATGCGATAAGGACGTTTGGCTCGTATTTCTATTGTTCCAAACCCTACGGAAGCAATCATATCTATATATTCTTGCATAGGTAATACACCCGTAAGACATAATGCGCGCAAGCGTTCGTCTTGCTTTAAATTGTCGGGAATAATATCTTCACTCACCGGGTCGGACATGACTAATTTTCCGTGCGGTTTGAGCACACGATACATTTCTTTTAATGCCTTTTGCAAATCTTCTTTTGTGAAAATATTGAACAAACAATTTTGAGCGGCAACATCAATGCTGTTGTCTTCAATAGGTAAATCCAAGGCATTTCCTTTTTTCAGAGAAACGAAATTGCGTTTAAACCAAGGGTTTTCTTTTTCGGCTAAGCGAAGATTTTTATCGGCAGCATCAAGCATTTCATCTACTACATCAACGCCTGTAATGCTGTTTTTTCTGCGGCTGAAATAAGCAAATTGCAACAATTCCATACCGCCGCCAACGCCAACATATAAAACAGAAGGATTGTTTACCAAATCGCGCGGATGAATGGTTGAGCCGCAGCCGTAATTCATTTCAAGCATTATATTGGGAATTGATAATCCCGGCAACTGCCAAACGGGTGTTGTTGTGCAACATAATCCCACATCGGGCGTTTCGGCAGCTTCTTTATATACATTTTTGGTGGTTTCCAAATAGTTGCTCATAAATGTTTTGTTATTATTTGTAAAAATATAAAATGTATTCTGCTTTAGATGTATTCTTTATGACATTCAATAAAAAAAGCCCCATTAGGGCTTTTTTTAGGGGGAATATTGATGAGTAGGTTTTTAAAACTCCGCATTTTTCGGTGTTCGTGGGAATGGGATGACATCACGGATGTTGCCCATTCCAGTAACAAACTGTACCAATCGTTCAAAGCCCAAGCCAAAACCGCTGTGTGGTGCAGTGCCAAATTTTCGGGTATCCAAATACCACCACAGCTCTTCTTCGGGAATATTAAATTGTTTTACTTTTTCGAGTAATACTTCGTAGCGTTCTTCCCGTTGCGAGCCGCCTACAATTTCACCTATGCCGGGAAACAAAATATCCATAGCGCGAACGGTTTTACCGTCTTCATTCAAACGCATATAAAAAGCTTTAATCTCGGCAGGATAATCGGTTAAAATAACCGGTTTTTTAAAGTGTTTTTCAACCAAGTAGCGCTCATGCTCCGATTGTAAGTCGGTACCAAATCCTTCTACCGGATATTGGAATTTGCCTTTTTTGTTTGGTTTTGAATTGCGTAAAATTTCTATGGCTTCGGTGTAGGTAAGACGTTCAAAAGGTTCTTTGAGGATGAAATTCAGCTTTTCGAACAATTCCATTGAACGTTCGTTTTGCGGTTTTTGTTTTTCCTCATCTTGTTGTCGTTTGGATAAGAACTGTAAATCATCTTTGCAATTTTCAAGCACATAACCGATGCAGTATTTCAATAAATCTTCTGCCAAATCCATATCATCGTCTAAGTCGGCAAAAGCAATTTCGGGTTCAATCATCCAAAATTCAGCCAAATGTCGTGTGGTATTTGAGTTTTCGGCTCTGAAAGTAGGCCCGAAAGTATATACTTTTGATAAAGCCAATGCAGCCAATTCGGCTTCTAATTGACCAGAAACAGTCAGGTTGGTGGGTTTGCCGAAAAAGTCTTGTTTGTAATCTACTTTTTTCAATTTAGGGTTAAGGATGTTGTAAATATTATAATAAAGATAAGGATGCTTTGATTTATTATATTTTCGTTTATTAAATTCAATTTTCACTTTTTCTTTTAAAAGCTTTTCGTTAAGTTCATCTTTAAGCTTATTAATCAATGATTTAAAAGATTTTTCATTAGCAATTTCAAAAAAGTGGTCACTAAAGTTACTTTTAATGTAATCGTTATAAGTATTTTTTATTATTTCTTCGGGATTTCTTGTCAATAATTCTTTGATTGTAATATCTTTAAAATTTATGTGTTTAAGTGATTCTGTAATATCATTTATATATCCCAGTTTTTCTATATCTTCAATGTATTTTTTTTCAATATCAATAAAAATATTTTTGTACTTTATTTTATCTTTATTTTCCAGACTTTTTAAAGGTATTTTTAGGAGGTTTAATGTCGTTGCTTCAAACATTTCGCCGGCGCCTTCGGCATCGGAACCGGTAATAATAGGCGTGTGAATGTAATAAAATCCTCTGTCGTTAAAGTATTTATGAATGGCATAAGCCAATGCGTGACGAACTCTAAAAACAGCGCCAAAAGTATTGGTGCGGAAGCGTAAGTGCGCTATTTCGCGCAAAAATTCAAGCGAGTGTCTTTTGGGTTGCAAAGGGTATTCATCGGGGTCGGCTTTACCCATTACTTCAATATTTTCGGCAAGAATCTCAAATTTCTGTCCCTTCCCGGCCGATTCTATTAATTTACCGGTTACCGACAATGAAGCACCTGTATGAACATCGGCAAGGTTTTCTTCTGGAATAGTATTAAAATCAACAACAATTTGGATATTATGAATAGTTGAACCATCGTTTAAAGCGATAAAAGCAACATTTTTACTTTCACGTTTAGTGCGTACCCATCCTTTGGCGCACACGGTTTCGTTCAATCCTTTTCCTTGCAATAAGTCTTTAATCTCTGTTCTTTTCATTTTACTGTAGAATTGATTTTGAATTGCGAAGTTAAATTTTTTCCGATTGAAAAACTTTCAAAATGGAGAATTTCAAATATTTAGTTTACTTTGGAAACAAAAAATACAAAAAACGTTTCTTAAGTTTAAAAAATTTTCTACTTTTGCACAGCATTTAATTTCATGATGGAGCAAAAGCATCTCGAAATATTACAAAGAACGCAGCAATTGTTTATGCAGTTTGGCATCAAAAGTCAAACCGTTAGCGATATTGCATCCAAATTGGGGGTTTCTAAAAAAACATTGTATTTGTACATCAATAACAAAGAAGATTTGGTGATGCAAGTAATGAAGATGTTTATAGAATATCAGAAGCAAAAATTTGAGGAAATTCTACAACAACCGCTCAATGCCATTGACCGCTTCATTGCCATTAATCAAGAGATTGGTCAACAACTGAAACAAATGCATCCGTCGGTAATGTTTGATGTGCAAAAATATTACCCCGAAGCGTGGGAGATGGTGCGTCAGTTTAAAAATGATTTTATAGCAAAGCTAATTGTCGATAACATCGAACAAGGCATTGGCGAAGGATTGTACAGAAAAAATATAAATCCCGAAATAGTGTCTTTTTTATATGTTAATATGGCGGATAATCTGTTCACAATAAATGATTTATCGCTCAAATACAGTATTGTTCAATTGCATAAAGAGTTGGCGAGGTATCATATTCGTGCAGTAGCCAACGAAAAGGGAATTAACTATTTACAACAAACTTTTAATAATAAGGATGAAAATGAAAATTATTAATGCACTTATAATTATAATGTTGTTTGCCGGTATAGCCGATGCGCAAGACAGTGTGCAAACGTTTACGTTGGAGCAAGCGCAAGCGTATGCATTGGAGCATAATTATGACTACTTAAATAAAGAACACGATGTGGTTATTGCCAAAAAGAAAGTTTGGGAAACAACAGCTATTGGTTTGCCGCAAGTGAACGCACAAGCAGATTTTAAAAACTTTTTGGATTTACCAACAACCGTAGTGCCTGCAAATGCATTCAACCCTATGGCGCCGGCAGACCAATTGGTAGGCTTAAAATTTGGAACCGATTATAATACAACGGCACAAGTGAGTGTGTCGCAATTGATTTTTGATGGCTCATATATAGTGGGCTTGCAAGCGGCAAAGACATACAAAGAATTGTCGGGCATACAGTTACAAAAAACAACTGTTGAGGTGAAAGAAGATGTTGCTCAAGCGTATTATACAGTTTTGCTGGCGCAAGAAAATTTAAAAATTCTAGACAGCTCTTTGGCTAAAATAATGGAATTGTTGGATGAAACCGAAAAAATATATCAACAAGGATTGGTAGAAGAACAAAATGTAGATCAACTTCGGCTAACTAAACAAAACATAGAGAATACTTTGCAAAATGCCAAAAATCAATATCAATTGGCTAAAAATATGTTGAAATTTAAAATCGGTTATCCGATAAATCAACCTATAGAATTAGCCGATGCAAAAGAAAAATTTATGGAGAATATTTCGATAGAAATTCCAAATGAATATTCACCCAATTCATCACTCGATTTGCGTTTGGCTATGACCAATGAATATTTAATGCGACTCAATTGGCGAAAAGAAAAATACAGCTTTTTGCCTTCTGTTGGTGCATTTTTTTCGCATCAACAACAAAATATGACCAACGATTTTGAAGTATTTAAAAGTTCAACTACTTGGTATCCTGCAACCTTGTGGGGCGTAACTGTTAAACTGCCTGTTTTTACAAGCGGTATGCGCTTGGCAAAAATGGCACAAGCAAAACTGGAGTATCAAAAAGCACAATTGCAAACAATGCAAGCCGAGCAAGGGCTGATGCTCAAATTTCAAACACTCAAAGCCGATTTGGAAAATGCGTATAATAATTATTTGAACGAAAAAGAAAATTTAAAACTGGCCGAAAAAATTCAACGCAATACAACATTGAAATATAAAGAAGGATTAGCATCGTCTATGGAGCTTACACAAGCACAAAATCAGTATTTATCTACTGAAGGACGATATATTCAAGCCTTGCTGAATGTGATGATTAAACAATCGGAGTTAAATAAATTATTAAACAACAAATAATCATATCCAATATAAAATGAAAAATATACCCAATATGAAATCGTTTAAAAATATTATTGCAGCGGCATTTATTATTGCAATAGCAGGATGTAATTCCGGAAATGAGGATAATGTTGCGGAAGAATCCGTAAAAAACGAACAAGCTCAAGGAAGACATAAAGTAAAAGTAAATGTTTCGATTTTGCAACCCCAAAAATTTGAGCATTATTTTGAGGTAAACGGAACCGTAAAATCCGATTACGATGTAATGTTAAGTCCCGAAATGAATGGTCAGATTAAGAAAATTTATGTGCAAGAAGGCGATAAAGTATCGCAAGGGCAATTATTGGCTAAGCTCAATACATCGGTAATCGAAAACAATGTCAATGAAGTAAAAATATCGTTGGCTTTAGCGCAATTGGTTTACAAAAAGCAAGAAAAATTGTGGGTAGAGCAACACGTGGGTTCCGAAATACAATATTTAGAAGCCAAAACAAAAAAAGAATCGCTCGAACAACGGTTAAAAGCACTGCAATCGCAATTGCAAATGAGCGAAATTAAAGCACCTTTTTCAGGAGTTGTAGATGCCATATTTAAAAAAGAAGGAGAAGTTATTTCACCCGGAATGCCTTTGATGGAATTGGTTAATCTGAAAGATTTATATGTAGATGCCGATGTTTCTGAAACTTATTTGCCAAACATCAAACTGCACGATTCGGTGTATGTGAAATTTCCGGCATTGGGCGATGAATTTATGGTGAAAGCAACCATAGAACGCATTGGAAATGTCATCAATCCCGGAAACAGAACTTTTTCTACAAAAGTGAATCTTTCTAAAAACACACCGGATATCGTTAAACCGAATTTAATGGCTTATGTGGGTATTAGAGATTATAAAAATGATTCGGCAATGGTATTGCCTTCGCAAATAATTTTACAAGACAATAACGGTTATTTTGTATATAAATTAAACAACAATAAAGCACAAAAAGCTTATTTGCAACCTTTGTTTTCTTCGGGCGACAAAACAGCTGTTCAGTCAAAAGATTTAACATTTGGCGATAAAGTAATTACCGACGGATACAATCAAGTATCGCAAGGTGTAGAAGTAACTCTCAATTAATTGGCAAGTAACAAATAATACCTTTAGCAATGGAAGAAATAAAAGAAAAAAAAGGATTTTTCTTATCAAATATAGCATTACGCAACAGCATTAGTGTATATTTATTACTGTTGGTAATAGCCATAGGCGGGTTGGGGGTGTATATAACCTTACCCAAAGAGCTTTTTCCCGAAGTATCCTTTCCACAAGTATATGTAAGCACAGTATATCCGGGAAACTCACCCAAAGAAATTGAGAACTTAATCAGCCGTCCGCTCGAAAAAGAAATTAAATCGGTTGACGGACTTAAAAAAGTTACATCCACCAATATGCAAGATTATTCGGCTATAATAGCCGAATTTAATACCGATGTGGATATAGATGATGCTTTACAAGATGTAAAAGACGCCGTAGATAAAGCCAAAAAAGACCTTCCCGACGACCTTGATCAAGACCCTCAGGTGATAGAAGTAAACGCTTCGGAATTTCCTATTATGAACATTAACCTTTCGGGAGATTATTCGGTAGATGAATTAAAATATTATGCCGAAGAATTACAAGACGAATTGGAAGAAATTAAAGAACTCGATAAGGTTGAATTAAAGGGTGCTTTGGATAGAGAAATAGCCATAGAAGTTGATTTGCATAAAATGGAAATAAATCAAATCAGCTTTAGCGATATTCAAGGTGCCATTCAAAATGAGAATGTTACCATTTCCGGTGGAGATGTAAAATTGGGCAATTCTCGCCGTTCTATTCGAACAGTAGGAGAGTTTAAATCGGCTGATGAGCTTAAAGATATTATCGTAAAACACGACAGAGGAAATATTGTTTATTTAAGAGACATTGCCGACATAAAAGATACTTATGAAGAACGCGACAGTTATGCACGTTTGTTCGGTCAACCGGTTGTATCGTTGGATATAGTAAAAAAATCGGGCGAAAACTTACTTAATGCGGTAGCTCAAGTAGATGAGATTCTGAAAAATGCAAAAAACACCTATTTACCCGAAGGGGTGAAAATTTCCATAACCAACGACCAATCGCAAAAGGTAAAAGACCAAATATCCAACCTCGAAAACAGCATCATTATGGGCGTTATTTTGGTGGTGTTGGTCTTGCTTTTCTTTTTGGGAGTACGCAACTCTCTGTTTGTTGGTTTAGCTATTCCGTTGTCAATGATGTTGTCGTTCCTTATCCTTTCGGCGTATGGTGTAACTTTAAATCTGGTTGTACTTTTTGCCCTAATCTTGGCTTTGGGTATGTTGGTAGATAACGGCATTGTTACCGTAGAAAATATTTACCGATGGTACGAAAAAGGGTATTCGCCTTACGAGGCGGCAAAAAGAGGAGTAGGAGAAGTAGCCGTACCCATTATCTCATCTACCGCAACTACTTTGGCGGCATTTTTCCCGTTATTGTTTTGGAACGATTTGATGGGTGAGTTTATGAAATTCATTCCGATGACATTAATAATTGTATTGTCTTCATCTTTGTTTGTTGCCTTAATTATCAACCCTGTGGTGGCAGCGAATTTTATTAAAAAAGAAGACAAAAACGACCCTGTAAATAAAAAACGATTATTTCTAACAGCTGGCGTATTTGTGGTAATGGCAATTATTAGTTATGCTTCGGGCAGTTTGGTTTGGGGCAACTTGTTTATGCTGTTTGCTGTTTTGGGATTTATTTCGGCTTATGTATTAAAACCTGCCGCATTTTGGTTTCAAGAGAATGTATTGGTTAAGTTGGAAAACCTGTATCTTAAAACCTTAAAGTTTGCCTTAGGAAACAACAAACGATTAATCTTTATTTTCTTGGGAACAATTCTGCTTTTATTTGTTTCTATCGGAATATATTTTAAATTCCAACCCAAAGTAAATTTCTTTCCGGTAAACGAACCAAAATACGTAAATGTATTTCTTGAAATGCCTATCGGAACCGATATTGAAAAAACAAATCAAGTAACCAAAGATATTGAGCATCAAATTCAAGAAATTACTAAACCATACATTCAAGATTCTATCATTACGGCAATTATTGCCAATGTAGGAAAAGGAACTTCCGACCCGATGGACGGACCGCAAATGGGGCAAACACCCAATAAAGCACGAATTACGGTTTCGTTTGTAGAGTTTCAATACAGAAAAGGCGTTTCTACTTCCAAAATAATGCAAGAAATTACCGAAAAGCTGAAAATTCCTGCCGGCGTAAAACTTTCGGTAAAGAAAAACAGAGAAGGACCGCCTGTTGGAAATCCTATTAATATTGAAATTACCGGAGAAAACTTGGATTCGCTTATGCAAATTGCTTTGCGCATGAAAAACAAAATTGAAGCCAATAATATACCCGGTATTGAATTGCTGAAAATTGATGTAGATAATACAAAACCCGAATTATTGATTCACGTTGACCGAAAACGTGCACGCGCTTACGGTTTGTCAACGGCACAAGTAGGAAGCACGTTGCGTACGGCATTATTCGGTACGGAAGTATCAAAATTAAAAGAAGGGGAAGATGAATATCCCATTAACTTACGTTTGCAAAACCGTTACCGTTATGATATCGCATCGTTACTCAACCAGCGGATTACGTTCCGTAATCCTTCAAACGGTCAAATTGTTCAAGTGCCCATTTCGGCAGTAACCACATTCAATAATGCCTCTACATACAGCTCCATTAAACGAAAAGATTTGGAGCGTGTCGTTACATTGTATTCCAATGTGTTGGAAGGGTATAATGCCAACGAAATCAATCAAGAATTGAAAAAACTGTTGGCAGGCTTTGAAATGCCCAACGGTTATCAATTTAAATTTACCGGCGAACAAGAAAAACAAGCCGAAACTATGGCATTTTTAAGTAAAGCATTGCTTATTGCCGTTTCGCTGATAGCACTTATTTTGGTGTCGCAATTCAACTCGGTGGTAAAACCTTTTATCATTATTATTTCCGTTGGATTAAGCTTAATCGGTGTGTTTTTGGGATTGGCAATTTTCCAAATGGATTTTGTGGTAATAATGACCGGTATTGGTATTGTTTCGTTAGCCGGAGTAGTGGTGAACAATGCTATTGTACTCATCGATTATATTGATATGCTCAAAAACGAAAAACGTAAAGAATTGGGCATTGCCGCCGGAAAAAGATTACCAATTGCCGAAAGTATAAATGCCGTAGAGCAAGCCGGTTTTACCCGTTTACGTCCGGTATTGCTTACAGCTATAACAACTGTGCTGGGTTTAATACCGTTGGCAACAGGTATGAATGTCGATTTTATCGGATTGTTCGAGCGCTTCGACCCGAATATTTATTTTGGCGGTGATAATGCTATTTTTTGGGGACCAATGGCTTGGACTGTAATTTTCGGACTTACATTTGCCACATTCTTAACATTGATTGTGGTGCCGGTTATGTATGTGTTGTTCGAAAAAGTACGGAATAAAATTATTCCTCAAAAAATGAGTTAAAAATTATTTTTACAGATAAATTGACAAAAGGAGCCGTCTAAAAAGCGGCTTCTTTTCTTATGTGAAATTGGTTAGGGTAATTGTTGTTGAAACTTATTTGTGTTTTCATGCAGTCGTGCGAATAGCTTTCAAATAAAGATAACAAGGCGCTAGTCCGAGTGAGAAATGTTTTTAGACACATTCATTTCTCGGAAGACCTTTTGAAGACACTAGATTTTTGTTTCTTTTCATCGATGGAAAAGAAAAAGTATAATACTGAAAGCATATTTTCATAATGATGTGTTATCCAAAACTCACGTTAGGTTAAGATACTTAAATGAAATTTTATTGATATCAATACTTCATTTTTATTCTTTTTCAAAAATTAAAGTCCGATTATTTAAGTAATAAGCACATGGGTCATTAATACAAACATTGTTGATGATTTTCAATTCTTTATTCGTTAAGCGAAGAATCTTCCATTTTTCACCAACCATCATATTACTGCCGGCATTTATGCCAAGCCCCAATCCTTCGTTTTTTTTCAAATACTCGCCAATATTACAAGCGGCGCCAAATGCTCCGTCTGAGAATTTCCAAAATCCATCGGATGTAAATAAGGCTTCTCCTGTTGAATCCGGTGAAAAAGAGCAAAACTCCTCCTGAAAATTGGTGAAATACGCCTTATATTTTCCATCCCCTAAAGGTTCTTTAGTTAGTTCCATATATTGTTCAACTCCGGGGTTCAAGCGTGGCACACCTTCTATAGATACTAATCGCCATTTACCCGTTATTCTGTTCTTTTTGCTTCGAAAAGAAATCGTCGGTCCTTCGTCGTAAGTTTTTTTGCAGGCATTCATTGTAACCACAATGAGAGATGCCAATAATATTTTTTGCAATAGTTTCATTTTCTAATAAATATGGTTTTAATTTTAATAACTGATTTTCTTATTTCAATTAAAATTTAACTTCATTCTGTTGTGTATTATAAGTGTTTAAACGGATTTAATTTATCTGATATTGTTGCGGATAAGTTGAAAATTTACATTCTTAATATTAGTTAAAATTAAAATATAAATATAATGCAATTATATAATAAAAAAATGAAAAATTAAAAATGATGCGCCTTAAAATTAATTTTAACATGGTTTTAGCATATTACTTTTTCTTTAACCTAAATCACAATTTTATCATATAAAAACTATAAATTCCTTTTTCCTGTCATTTTGTCATTTTTATCGAGATAATTCTCTAATTTTGTTACTTATATTTAAACTGTATAATTGTGGAATACGGAAATAAAGTTATCGACGAATCAAAACAAGGGCAAGCTGTTACCCTTAAAAAGAATCCTAAAGGAAGTAAGAAAGTTTATATAGAAAGTTATGGCTGTCAGATGAATTTTTCCGACAGCGAGATTGTTGCCTCAATTTTACAAAAAGAGGGTTACAATACAACAACCGATATAAACGAAGCCGATTTGATTTTTGTAAACACATGTTCTATACGCGAAAAGGCAGAACAAACCGTTCGTAAACGACTCAACAATTTTCATCAAATAAAAAAGAATAATCCCAATGCCAAAATAGGTGTGTTGGGTTGTATGGCTGAGCGGATGAAACAACAATTGCTCGAAGAAGAAAAGCTGGTGGATATGGTTGTTGGTCCGGATGCGTATCGTGATTTACCCAATTTGGTAAAAGAAGTAGAAACCGGTCAAAAAGCTGTTAATGTAATTTTGAGCAAAGAAGAAACTTACGCCGATATTTCTCCCGTTCGGTTGGGTGGAAATGGAGTTACCGCTTTTATATCCATTATGCGCGGTTGTGATAATATGTGCACGTTTTGTGTTGTGCCTTTTACCCGCGGAAGAGAAAGAAGCCGTAATCCTGAAACCATTGTGCAAGAAGCACAAGAATTATTTGATAAAGGTTATCGCGAAGTAACTTTGTTGGGGCAAAATGTCGATTCATACTTGTGGTATGGCGGCGGATTGAAAAAAAATTACGAAAATCTTACCGAAGAAGAAAAAGCACAAAGTGTAAACTTTGCTCAATTGCTCGAAAAAGTGGCACAAGTAAGTCCCGATTTGCGTGTTCGGTTTTCTACCTCGCACCCAAAAGATATGACCGATGAGGTGTTGGAAACAATGGCAAAATACGAGAACATATGCAAATACATTCATTTACCGTTGCAGTCGGGAAACAACCGCATATTGGAAATGATGAATCGCGGTTACACAAAAGAATGGTACAAAAACCGAATAGATGCAATTCGTCGCATTATGCCCGATTGTGCTATATCTACCGATATCATTGCTGGATTCTGTTCCGAAACGTATGAAGAGCATTTGGATACAATTGATGTGATGAATTATGTGAAGTATGAATATGCTTATATGTTCAAATATTCCGAACGTCCCAATACATTGGCGCAACGTAAATTCAAAGATGACGTGCCCGAAGATGAAAAAACAAAACGTTTGACCGAAATTATAAATTTACAGCAACAACATTCACTCGAAAGAAATAAAGCCGCCGTTGGCAAAACTTTTAAAGTGTTGGTTGAGGGCGTTTCAAAACGTTCGGCAGAGCATTTGTTTGGAAGAAATTCGCAAAATGCAGTAATTGTTTTCCCTAAAAAAGATTTTAAACCCGGCGATTATGTCAATGTAAAAGTCAACGATTGTACATCGGCAACATTATTGGGTGAAGCTGTTTAAAAAATATTGATATGACCATACAACAAATAAAACAACGCTTCGGAATAATAGGAACCTCGCCTTTGCTCGACAGAGCCATTGATATAGCCATGCAAGTGGCACCAACCGACTTATCCGTTTTAATTACGGGCGAAAGCGGTACAGGTAAAGAGGTGATGCCGCAAATTATTCATCAATTAAGTCACCGTAAACACGGAAAATACATTGCCGTAAACTGTGGTGCAATTCCTGCCGGCACAATCGATTCGGAATTGTTTGGACACGAAAAAGGTGCGTTTACAGGAGCACACGATTCGCGTAAAGGTTATTTTGAAGTGGCAAATGGCGGAACTATTTTTTTGGATGAAGTGGCAGAACTGCCAATGGAAACCCAAGTGCGACTGTTGAGAGTTTTAGAAACCGGAGAATATATTCGTGTAGGTTCGTCAAAAGTTCAAAAAACCGATGTGCGTATAGTAGCGGCAACCAATGTAGACATTCCCGAAGCGATAAAAAAACACCGTTTTCGCGAAGATTTATATTATCGTTTAAATACCGTGCCTATTCGCATTCCTGCCTTACGTGAGCGAAAAGAAGATATCCATTTGTTGTTTAGAAAATTTGCTGCCGATTTTGCTGCAAAATACCGCATGCCTGTTATTCAGCTGACACCTGATGCAATTGAGCTGTTGGAAAAATACCGCTGGCCTGGAAATATCCGTCAGTTAAAAAATGTGGCAGAACAAATTTCGGTAATAGAAAAAAGCAGAACAATTGATGCGCAAACATTAATGAAATATTTGCCCGATTTTAATGAATCCAATTTGCCCGTTTTGTACGATGAAAATTCAGCCGAAGGAATGAATGAGCGCGATTTACTGTACAAAGTATTATTCGATTTAAAACAAGATGTTACGGAATTGAAAAAGTTGGTTTTCGGAATTATCCAAAATAATGTCAATCCTGCAGATATTGAGAATAACAGGGAGATGGCACAAAGCATTAAACATTTATATTTAAATGCACCTGCGCCAACCAATGATGCTATTAGTGCTGCGGGCGTATCAGTTATACCCGATGTAATTACCAAAACCCACGGAGCAGGAAACCCGACACCAACTGTTGAGGTGGAAGAAACACTTTCTTTGGCAGAAAAAGAAAAAGAACTGATAAAAAAAGCGCTTGAAAAATATCGCGGCAAACGGAAAGATGCCGCAAAGGAATTGGGGATAAGTGAGCGCACGCTTTATCGCAAAATCAAAGAATATAACATTAAAGCGTAAATGCGTTTTTACACAAAAATATCAACCTTAGTTTTATTGATGGCATTGGCTTTTTCGTGTAAAGTAAGCTATAAATTTAATCAAGCATCCATATCTCCGGATACAAAAACCGTTTCTGTCGATTTATTTCAAAACTATGCTTCGCTTGCCGGTCCCGGCCTTAATCAGCAATTTACCGAAGCGCTCAAAGATGTTTTTCTTACGCAAACCAATCTTACTATTGTTCCACAAAACGGCGATATTCAATTTTCGGGAGCCATTACTGGATATACCATAAAACCGGTTGCCATTCAAGGAAACGAAACTGCTGCCTTAAACCGGCTCACCATTACGGTAAACGTAAAGTATGTCAATACCAAAAATGAAAAAGAAAATTTTGAAACTTCCTTTTCCCGTTTTGCCGATTACGACAGTAATTTGAATTTTAGCGAAGTGGAAGAACAAGTAACAAAAGAAGTAATAGACCAACTGACGCAAGATATTTTTAACAAAGCATTTAGTAATTGGTAATTGTTGTTATGACCAAACACGAATTTTTGGAACATATCGAAAATCCTTTCTTACTCAGCGAAAAAACACTTTCGGAGTACGAAAAACTGGTTGCTAAATATCCTTTTTGTTCTACCATTTGGTTGTTATATCTTAAAAACTTACAATTAGTCAATGATATTCGTTTCGATGAAATGTTAAAACGCGGAGCAGTAGCTTGTCCCGACCGTTCAAAACTTTTTACGCTGATTCATCAACAGCCGGAAAGTAATATTGAAAAAGTTGAACCGGCAATTACGGAAGAAAAAGAAACAAAAACAGAAACACCGGAACAAGAAGTTAAAACTGAAGCGCAAAAACCGGCAAAAGAAAATAAGAAGGAGAATAAAGAAGAAAACGAACCAATTCCCGAACTGGAAAAACAATATTTGGCAGGCGCTGTAAATGCAACTATTTTACAAGAAGTATCGCAATTGTACGAAGAACCGGATACGCAAAAAGATTTACCTGAAGAAAACCAGTCAATAGCTGATGAAAAAGTTGAAGAGGATATTCCTGTGGGAGAAAAGTTGAAAGAAGACGAACAACACAGTTTTGATGAATGGATAGCGCTGCTTAATCATAAAAAGGAACAAAAGGAAAGCGCAAATCAAACCGTTGCAACACCAAATAAGAAAAATACAATTGACGAGTTTGACTCACTCATTGCTCAATTTTTAGAGAAAGAACCTAAAATTGTTCCCAAGAAAAAAGAATTTTATTCGCCAGTCAATGCAGCACGTTTAAGTGTTACCGAAGACCCCGAAATTGTTACCGAAACGCTGGCTTTAATCTATATGCAACAAGGTGATTTTAACAGGGCTTTACGAGCTTATGAAAAATTATCTTTGAAATATCCCGAAAAAAGTAGTTATTTTGCAAGCCAAATTAAAATTATTAAACAAAAATTAAATAAAAAGTAAAATGGATATCTTAATTACAGTACTGACATTAATCGTTTGTTTGTTGTTAATCATTGTTGTATTGATTCAAAACCCAAAGGGTGGTTTGGCAGCAAACTTTACTTCTACCAATCAAGTGATGGGTGTGCGTAAAACCGCCGACTTTTTGGAAAAAGCAACTTGACACTTGGTTCGGTTCTTTTGGTGTTGAGTATTTTGTCGGCAGTAGTTACCGGCTCGGGCAAAGTAGAAGAAACTCAAGGTTCTGAGTTGGATGAAAAATTAGAAAATGTTGTTATTCCTACTCAAGGAGCACCTGTTATGACTCCCGACCAACAGCAAACACCCGCCGAAGGTCAACCTGAAGAACAATAAAATGTAAAATGCAAAATATATTGAAAGCCACCCAACGGGTGGCTTTTTTTGTGTCTGCTAATTGTGTATTTTTACTCTCTAAATGAATTACACGGTTAAAGATATTGCGCAAATTGTTTCCGGAGAGATTTTAAACGAATCTTCGGAGAGTAATAATGTTCATTCTGTTATTACTGACAGTCGTATTGCACATATTCGCAAAAATGAAATGTTTGTTGCTTTGGTGGGTAAAAATTTCAATGCGCACGATTTTATCGAAAATGTATATCAAAAAGGCGGACGAATATTTTTAGTCTCGCAAGCACCACAAATTATCCACAGTGATGCTTCCTATATATTGGTAGAGGATACTCTGCAAGCACTACAAACTTTGGCGGCTTATCACCGTCAACAATTTGAAATTCCCGTGGTGGGCATTACAGGCAGCAACGGCAAAACGGTTGTTAAAGAATGGCTCACACAATTATTACAGCAAAAATTTACTGTTTGTAAAAGTCCCAAAAGCTATAATTCGCAAGTGGGCGTGCCTTTGAGTGTATTGCAATTGTCAAACGAACATCAATTGGCATTTTTCGAGGCAGGTATTTCTCATCCCGGCGAGATGGAACGGTTGGCAAATATTATCAACCCCAATGTAGGGATTCTTACCAATATTGGCGATGCGCATCAAGTAAATTTTTCTTCAAAAAAAGAAAAACTAAAAGAAAAGCTAAAGTTATTTTCCAAGGCTTCAAAACTATTTTTTTTACAAGATGTATTCTTGACAAAATCCTTGTTGTTGGAACATTTACCGGCAACCGAGGTTATTTCAATTGGTTTTGATAAAAAAGCATTCCCCGATATTTTTTGTCAAAAAGAAAAAGATGATTTGTATATTGAATATAAAGGTGAAAAATATCGATTTAAACTGCCTTTTACCGATGAAGTGTCGGTGAAAAATTTAGCACTGGTTTTATCTGTGATTATACATCAAAATTGGTTAACACGGCAAGAAATAACCAATGCTTTATCTACGCTGGAGCCGGTTTCTATGCGGATGGAGTTAATCAAAGGCAGAAATAATTTAACCATTGTCAATGATGCGTACAATTATGATTTAACAGGATTAAAGCACGCCTTGCATTTTGCCTGGAAAAACCGACAAAACAAACCCTTTTCCATTATTTTGTCCGATTTTGTTCAGCATAGCGAAAATTCAAAAGCAAATGCGCACGCCATTGCCACGTTGGTCAATAATTATACGGTCCAAAATTTATTTTTGGTCGGAAATGAACTAAAAAAATTCAGAAACCTGTTTAATGCTCAAAAAATTCATTTTTTCACTTCCGTAGATGAATTATTAAACGCAAACGAGTTTAAAGAATTGGCACAGCAAACCTTGTTGATAAAAGGAGCAAGACCGTTTAAGTTTGAAAAAATTATTCGGCGATTACAGGCACAAACACACAGCACACGATTAGAAATAAATATCGAAGCACTCAGGCATAATTTTCAGTTTTTCAAGTCTAAACTGAAGCCAACCACCAAAATAATGGTAATGGTCAAAGCATTTGCTTACGGTGCCGGTGCCGATGAGGTGAGTCATTTGCTCGAAGGTTTAAATGCCGATTATTTGGCTGTAGCTTATACCGATGAGGGTGTAAAGTTGAGAAATACCGGCGTAAAAGTGCCTATAATGGTAATGAATCCGGAGCCGGAAACATTTGAAACACTTATTGCTCATCAATTAGAACCCGAAATATACAGTTTCAGAATTTTCAATCTTTTTCTTCAAGCATTAGAACAAGCCCGGCTGGAAGTTCCTTATCCTGTACATTTAAAGTTTGATACAGGAATGCATCGATTGGGTTTTGAGAAACAAGATTTAACACAATTGAAGAAAATTCTTAAAGAAAACAAAACTCGAGTTGATGTAAAAAGCATATTTTCTCATCTCACATCGTCAGATAATCCCAATCATGACCAATGGACAGAACAACAAGTTTCTTTGTTTAATGAGATGTGCAAAGAAATAGTTGCCCAATTGCCGCAAAAGCCGTTGTTGCATATTTTAAACTCCAATGGCATAATCCGTTTTCCACATTATCAGATGGATATGGTACGGTTGGGTATTGGCTTGTATGGTATTGTTGCCGATAATAAAACGGCTGACGAATTGCAGAATGTATGTTCACTTTATACAACAGTTAGTCAGTTGAAAACAATCGCCAAAAATGAAACCATTGGTTATGACAGGTCGGGCAAGGCGGAAAAAGATTCAAAAATAGCCACCATAGCCATTGGTTACGCCGATGGTTTGCCTCGCATTTTGAGTAAATCGAAATTTACTTTTTCGATACAAAACCAACAAGCCCCAATTATAGGGAATATCTGTATGGATATGACGATGCTTGATGTAACCAAGTTGAAAAATATTAAGGAGGGCGAAGAAGTGACCGTGTTCGATTCCGTAAAAAAGATAAAAGAAATGGCAAGATTGGCACAAACCATTCCTTACGAAATACTTACCTCAATACCGCAACGCATAAAAAGAATATATATTAATGACTAATATCATTGCATTGCATAATAATTTATCATAAATTAGCACATTATTAATATTAACCCAAAAAATTATTTATTATGAAGAAAATTTATGGATTAGCAGCAGCTCTGTTTTTATCTGCTGTAAGTTTTGGACAAACAGCTGTTTTTTACAGTGATACCGGAGCAATAAATGTTGCCGGTGGAGTAGATACAGTTTTTATTACACCCGCATCAAATGCTATAACTGATGGGGTATTAACCGTATATGTTAGAGGAGATTTTAGTTCTGCTTCTATAGAATATTTAGATGTGATTGATGAAGGTGCTAATGTAATAGGTCAAGCTACAGGTACAGGAGATTGCCTTTCAACTTTTGATACAACGGTATTTAATGTTTTACAGGCGGACATTAATTCGTGGGCATCTAATGATACTATTTATTTTATAATGGATGCTTCTTCATCAGTAAATATTTGCACTCCTATGGCAGAGATGTTTGTTAAATTAGAGTATGACACTTGTTCAGGAGGTACGCCAATGCCTGTTAGTTTTACAGCATCATCGGATAGTGTGTGTGCTGATGGGGATTCTGCAGTTTTTACTCCAAGTGTTAGTGGAGGTACGTTTAGCGGTCCGGGGGTAATAGGTAATGTTTTTTATCCTGATCAAGTAGGTCCGGGGACATATAATATTACTTATACTTACTATGATGCCAACGTAGGTTGTAATTCTGTATATACTGATGCAATTGTTGTGGAAAATTCTCCTATTGGAAATGATGAAGCCATTTGTATAGGAGATTCTGCAACTTTAAGTGTAAATGGAGCCGGTTCATATATCTGGTACGACAGTAATATGAATCAAGTAGGTACAGGTGACCAAATCACAGTAGGGCCATTAACAGCATCAACTACCTATTATGTATCATTTGCAGGAAGTAAAAAATGGTTTATAGATACAGCATATACAACAGGTTATGCTGTAGATCATAATACCTACACCGGCGATGACAGGGGAGGAATAGCTGTTACTCAAAATTATGTGTATATTAATGGAGATGGGAATATGGTAAGATATGATGTAGCAGACATGACCAATCCAATCGTTTTACCACAAAATGACGGAATATTTAGTGATTTATTCGATGGTCAATTATATGCATTATTGGATACAGCAACATCTTATCCGCAAGGCACATATCTTTCTAACGATTCTGTTAATGCGATTGTGAGATTAGATGATATGTTAAACCCGATAGATACAGTTTTATTGTCGCAACAAATATATATATCATCAGCAACTTATAAAGCCGGTGTATTTGCAGGATCAGGTTATATGATTTTATATTCAGGTGGTACAAACGGGACGTTTTACAGAATCGGATTACCATCCGGAAATGTAATAAACTTGGGAACATATGCATTAACCGGTTTACAAAGTTCAGAAAACTGGGCAAACTGGGGAATAGCCGATTCAATGGCTGGAGACTATTATGTAGTTTATAGAAGCAGTACCGTAAATCAAATCGATAGAATGAATTTAACTACTTATGCAACATCAACAATTCAAACATACACTAGTTTAGGTGATATGGCTTCAATCACTTACTCTCCTTGGTTGAAAAGAATATATTATCATAATGAAGGGTCAAACCAATGGGGAGGTTCTTCAGAAACCGGCGGTTATATAGAAGCCAACCATATTTCATTAGGTAACCTTACACCTTATGGAAATTGTTTGGGAGAAGCATATGTAGAAGTGCAAAATCCACAAGTAAACTTAGGTCCCGACACAGTGGTTAATCAAGGGTATGTATTGGATGCTGGTCCAGGGTTTGTAAATTACTACTGGAGCACAGGAGAAACCACGCAATCAATCACTGTAAATGGTTCGGGAGCATATTCGGTAACTGTAGTAACATCAGCAGGATGTGTAGCATCAGATGCCGTATTTATTATTATAACCGGCATAGAAGAATTGGCAGCGCAGTTTGGAGCCAAAGTATATCCAAACCCATCAGCAGGTCAGTTTACTATTCAATTGCCAAACAACAGAATGGTATTGCAAGCGGTTATTACCGATATGACAGGAAAAGTGGTTTACAGCGAAAGCTTAACCAATCAAACGACTTATTCAATTAACTTGGAAGGAACAGCAAAAGGTGTTTACTTCTTACGTTTGTCAGACGGTCAAAAAACCGTAACACAAAAGTTGATTATCAAGTAACTATAATTTAAAACACTAATTTAAAGTGCATCGGCAATTTGTCGGTGCACTTTTTTTATATTTATTCCCCAATACAATATAATTGATGTATTTTTGTAAAAAATAAGACTAAAAGATGAAAATAATTGCACTAACCGATTTTTCAAAAACAGCCGACAAAGCTGTAGAATATGCCAAAATAATAGCACAAAAAAATAACGATGAAATAATATTGTTTCATAATATCAATGCTTTTTTGAGCGAATATGCCGCATCACAAATTTTTGATGCCGATTATCAGTGGCAAGCAGCAGCAAACAATGAATTGATTGATACAATTATTGAAGAAAAAAGAAAAACAGTTGCCGAATTATTACAAAAACAAGCAGATAAACTGTGTAAAGAAGGGTATAAAGCAACTTATCAAATTGGGTTAGACTTTGACGTGGTGGATATGATTGCCCATTTTGATAAAAATCAAGCCGATTTAATAGTAATGGGCGCACATGGCGAAGGAAAAAGTTGGGTGGATAAATTAATTGGCAATACAGCGGCATTGGTTATCCGAAAATCGCCTGTACCGGTTATTGCTGTTCCGCATAATGCTGAGCTAAATGCACCAAATAAAGTGGGCATTTCCATAGATATAAAGGGCGAGAAAAAAAGTATCGATTATATTAAGTCGGTATTGAAATTTGTTCCCGGAGCAAAAGAAAAATTCATCTTAAATATTTCTACACCCGGATATTTCTCAACCACAGAAGAATTTTTAATTGGCACAGAAGAAATTGACGAAGTTTTTGAAGATAAAGATTTTGAATATCAACATATAAACGATGATACGGTAGAAAAAGGCATATATTTTGCAGCCGATTTATTCGAGATGGATTTAATCACATTCCATTCGCACAGTTACCGTAAAATATTTGGACATTCGGTAACCGAAAATATATTAAACGAAATAAAATTGCCTATTTTAAGCATTAAATTAGATGATTAATGAATTGTAAAAAGCTTGCCATATCATTCCTTTTTTTCTTTTTGTTTTCGTTTGCAGCACACTTAAACGCACAAACGGATACAACAGCTCAGGTTACTGATTTTTCGGGCGTTGAGCAGGTAAACAAAGTATATGTTGAGCAAGTGGCAAAAACTGCCGGTTACCGATTACAGCTTTATACCGGTACCAAGCAAAAACCGGCGCATCAAATTAAAGCCAAGCTAAAAACCGAATTTCCCGAATTGGCGGTATATGTTATTTATGAGCAACCTTATTTCAAGGTGCGAGTTGGCAATTGTTTTACAAAAACAGATGCTTGGAGACTTAAAAATAAATTGGCAGAAAGTTATCCCAATTCATTTATTGTAAAAGATAATATTGAAGTGTGCCCCGAGTAACTTATCGGGGTACTTCAACAGATGCAATCAAATCTTTAATAATTTCTTCATTGCTTATACCTTCCATTTCTTTTTCGGGTGTGGCAATAATTCTGTGTTTTAATACAAAAGGAGTGATGTATTGAATATCTTCGGGTGATACAAAATCGCGCCCTTGCATGGCTGCGTAAGATTTTACACAACTTAAAACTGCTAAAGAAGCTCTTGGCGAAGCTCCCAAAAATAAATCGGCACTTTCTCTGGTTTGCTGAACTATCTTGGCAATGTATTCAATCAAATGGTTTTCTACAATAACCTGATGTGCCAATTTTTTGAATTTGGCTAATTGAGCCGGAGTTATAACAGTGTTTATTGCTGATAAATCCAAACGGTCGTTGTTTTTATGAAAACGCATTAAAATTTCGGTTTCTTGTTCCAATGTTGGATAATCAACATTTATTTTGAGTAAAAAGCGGTCTAATTGTGCCTCAGGTAAACGGTATGTTCCCTCGTGTTCCACAGGGTTTTGTGTTGCCATTACCATAAAAGGCGGAGGAAGCAAGTGAGTTGTGCCGTCAACTGTTATTTGGCGTTCTTCCATTACCTCAAACAATGCCGATTGCGTTTTTGCCGGCGAACGGTTTATTTCATCAATCAGTACCATATTGGAGAAAAGCGGACCGTGATGAAATTCAAATTCTGATGTTTTTTGATTAAAAACCGTTGTTCCGATAATGTCTGATGGCATTAAATCAGGTGTGAACTGAATTCGGTTGAATTTTACATCAATTGTTTTGGCCAAAATTTTTGCCGTAAGCGTTTTGGCTACGCCAGGCACACCTTCAATCAAAACGTGTCCGTCGGAAAGTAAGGCAATTAAAAGCAATTCTATCATTTGGTCTTGCCCCACTATAATTTTTCCTATTTCAGATTTTATTTTTCCCGTAACATCTTTAAATTCCGTTAAGTCCAATCTGTTTTCAAAATTGTTTTCAGGAGTTATATTTTCGGTATTTTCCATAAGTTATTTCTTTTTGGTTTTATAAAATTCGGTGAGTAATGTATGTAAGGTTATTAACTCTTTTTCATTGATATAAGGTTTGTCTTTATAAGAAAATATTTTTATAATCAAATCTTTTTTTACGCCGCTCATTTGAGCAATTTTATGGATTGACTCATCTGAGTTTTCGGGTTTGGTTTTGTAATGCAAGCGGATGTAATTCATCCAAAAATACAGCTTTTTTTGAGCTGTTGCCTCAGGCGATTCGTTATTAAAATACAATCTTCCCATAACATCAATAAATTCCATAGTGGCATTTGTCGGAGGCGAAATTTCGGGAATAATGCGCTGTTTGCGTTTTGCTTCAAAAACAAAAAACAACAAGATTAAGAAAAGCAGCAAATAGTAGGCGTTGCGCAACGGTTTATTGGTTAATATAAATCGCAAAGGTGAAGTGATTACACGCTTGCCAATTTTGAAATTTTCATCCCAAATTATCCGGTTGTTTGCAGGTAAATAAGATAATGCGTGATAGGCATAATCGTAATTGGCTGTATCGGCTAATTGGTAGTTGGTGAACATTTGAGGCAAAAGATTGATATAGAAATAACCTTTTCCGTGTTTGATGCGGATAAAATTTGGTTTTCCGTATGAATTGATGCCTAAAACTTCGGTTTGTGTCGTATCATAAGAGGTGAAATGTTGATATAAATAATCTTTTTTGAAATAATAATTCTCGCTTCTTTTATATGGTTTTGCTGTAAAATTATAACTGATGGTGTCGGGATTGTCAAGTAAAGAAATACGTTCATTATCCGGAATGTAATAATGGATTTTAATGTTGAAAGTGTCCAAAAATTCCCAATTAAAATCTTCGCCTGCTAAAAATACATTTCCGCCTTTATAGGCGAAAGGCATTAGTTTATTTAAATCAAATTTAGAAAAAGAAATATTTCTGTTGATGAATAAATAATTGGCAACAGCCGAATCTTTTTTTAATGTGTTATAGGGCGGATAATAAGTGCTTATTATCGGCTGATTTGGAAATACATCGCTTAATGTATTATAAAGAATATAGGTGCCAAAAGGAATTTTATCTTCTGCCGTGTACGATGGAAACCAATTGAGTTTTTTGGGTTTGTACATATCGGCCAAAATCACAATAAGCACAACCAGCAAGGCAATAAGATGATATTTGTATTGCTTAATTTTTTTCACGGTTGTTTAAGGATTTTTCGGCAGCGATAAATTGTTGCTCAAATATTACATAATCATCATGTGTTTCGATATCAAACTCGCCATACCAGACATAGTCAAAAATCAAAACGGTTTTTTCAAAAGGTTCTTTCAGTTGTTTATTCGACATTTCGTTTAAATAGTCGCGATTGGTTTTTTCTATCGACCAATGGATGTAGTCATTATCTGTGAGTAACTTCAATACTTTAAGAAAGCGCAATCGAATGGCTTCGCGATAATTTTGGTCTTTGAGCGCCTGATTAATTTTATCATCAAAATTGATGGCGTGAATATCTTCTTGCCAATCGTTTAAAATCACTTGGTTGGCTGTTTTTTTGTTCTTTTTGGAAAAGATATTGAACAATCCGAATTTAAAAATTCGGGTAAGCACAAAATAAACCAAGAACAACACCAATATAATTTCGATATAAGTCCAAGCAGTATCTACGTGCGCCTTGCCGAATAAATCTTCAAGCCATTCAAAAAATTTGCGAAACAGGTAAGCAATTATATTTTCGCTTTGGGGGGTAACATCCTCGTTATATGTCAGGTCGGGATTGTCCCAAAACTTATGCATTTCCTCATGCGTAGGAATGCGTAATTGCGAGATGGTATCTTGCTTGCTTGCTGCCAAAGATAATCATTTAAATGATTAGAGGTTGGTCATCGTTATTGCTGTCGGATTCGGTATTTCCAATTTCGTTGAGTTTTTGTTGCATACCAACGGCGAATTTCTTTTCATATAAACTAAATGCCCATAGCATTGTGATAAAAATTAAAATCATTTGAATAAATTGCGTTACAAATTCAATAAAAAAGCCCACAATCGAAACCCAACTGAATGAATCGGTAGATACGGATGCCGTATTAAATGCTTGAACGGCAATAAGTATTCCCAATATAAAACTGCTTACACCAATAATTACCGAAACCAACAACATTGCCACAAACACTACCACCCACGTTTGCCAATAATTTTCCATTGTTAAGTTATAAGCAATGCTCAAAGCATCACTAAAACTTTTTCTGTCTTTCAAACGGATCATATATAATGCAACAACTAAAAAAGATAAATTAGGAACAATGATAAAAAGCCCGATAACTAAAAAGAACATCAGTATTGCACCTACAATGGGCACACCGGCAAGCAACATTCCAAAAACAAAAAATACTATACCAAAAGCAAGACCTACCAAAAGACTTAAAAGCAAGGTGTATAAAAAAGTAGAGAATAAAATCCCAAAGTCTTTCTTTAACCGTTGAATGATGTCTTGATAATTGATATCTGCATCCGGATTTTCAGCTTTTATAAAGTAGTATTCGGCTACAATGCCCAATATAATAAGATAAGATAAAACGCCAAAGATTAAACTGATGATAGAACCTATGGAGAAAGTTCCCAACGAGTTGCCATAAATATTACCAAAAGAATTGGCAAGAATATAACTTGCCGAAAATGCCCGTATAAACACAAACGGTCCGGCAATAATTAAAAAGCTTAACAGTATTGATTTAAAATTTTGGCGTATAAAGCCAAAACTGTCTGAGAATACTTCGCTGAAATTACGTTCTTTATAAATTTCCATTTTTAATAAATTTTTGGTGTAAGTGTTTAGGATAAATAATAAAATACCAAATAATAAAGGTTAACGAACCAAAGATAATGAATAAACTGAGCCAAAGAGGCATTTCGGTATATCGGGTAACAAAACTTTCCAAAAATCCGGCTAAAATGAATACGGGAATTAATCCGGTAATGATTTTTACCCCGCGCAAAGCACCTTTTGAAAATGCTTTCATTCTGCTGTATGTGCCCGGGAAAATAAAAGAAGAACCCATAACAATACCCGCACAGCCCGCAATAATAATTGCTGATATTTCCAATGTGCCGTGTATCCATACTGTTTTAAGCGCATCGGTAAACACATTGTATTGTTTAAAGAAATACATAAAACTGCCCAGCATTATCCCGTTTGAAAGCATTATCCAAATACTGCCAAAGCTGAAAAATATTCCCAAAATAAATGCGTAAAACGATACCATTATATTATTTAGCGTTATGCCAAAAAACATATTCAATTCTTTTTCTTCTTTGTAAACCGCCATAGGATCGCCTTTTTCTATGTTTTCAATGGTCATGTTTACGTAATAATCACCTAAAATCAGCCGCACAAAACTGTCGTCGTAAGCAGAAGAAATCCATCCGATTAAAAAGCTTAAAGTGAAAACAATGAACGAGATGTATAAATATTTTCGCACATCATACATTAAAAGCGGCAGTTCGGTTTTCCAAAAAGAAATAATCCTTTTTGAGCTTTCTTTCTTGTTTTTGTAGATTAGGTGATGTGTTTGAGCAGCCAAAGTATTCAAATACTCGGCAACGCTGCTGCCGGGATAAAATGTTTTGGCGTAAGATAAATCGTTGATAAGTTGCACGTACAGTTCGCTCAGTTCATCGGCAGAGATCGTACTTTTGCCGTTGAGCATTTCTTCGTACTGTAACCATTTTTCTTTGTTCTTTTTTATAAAAACAATCTCACGCATATAACAAATATATAAAATTTTGAACTGCAGCAAATGAAAATATAGCAAAAAATCGTTATAATTGCTTTATGGCAACTGTTCAGATAAATACAGCCCAAAATGTAACGTTAAATTACGATGTGGCATCGGTAGGCGCTCGGATGTTAGCCGGCTTGTTGGATGTGATATTTATGTATGCCTACGTGTTGCTGATTTTTTATTTTTTGGATGCCACTGACTTGCTTGTGGATATTGAGGAGTGGCAATTTATTATTTTAATTTTACCTTATTTATTCTATCATTTTATATTGGAATTGATGTTCAACGGGCAAAGCTTTGGCAAGATGATTACCAAAATAAAAGTGATAAAAGCCGATGGCTCGCAAGCCGGTATAGGCAGTTATTTTTTGCGATGGCTTTTTGGCTTGTTCGAAATCCATATGAGCGGCGGAACAGCTGCAGCAATAGCGATATTGTTTAACGGAAAAGGGCAACGTTTGGGTGATATGGCTGCCGGAACGCGTGTTATCAGTTTAAAACCCAAAACCTCATTGACCAAAGACACGATTTTAGCACCGGTTACAGATGATTACCAACCTCAATTTGTGCAAGTAAAAAAACTTTCGGATAAAGATGTGGAAATTATTGCCAAAGCATATAAAAAAGCAATTAGCGATAAAAATTATAAACTTGTCAATCAATTGGCAGATAAAATTAAAGCCACTACCGGAATACAAACCGAAATGCCCAATATTCAGTTTGTAGAAACAGTATTGAAAGATTATTCGAAATTGAAATTTAACTAAACTCTTTTATATTAGGGAGATGTTTCCAAAATGCCGAAAAATGACAGAAATTAAAAGCTAAATTCCTCTTTTCCGCTAACCGGAATTTTTTTACTGAAAATAAAAACTTTTCCTTTTACATACCCGTCGTATTTTATGGGGAATTTTCCGCCTGTCAGTCCGTTGAGCATAAGTTTGGGAATCAGTTTTTTGTTCAACGAGCCATTTTTGTCACTGATAACAAAATGATAGGTTTGGGTAGATTTGGGCTTTATTTTAATGGTTTTGTCCAAATGGGTGGTTGCCAATAAATCTTTTTTTACATATACATCCAATTCAATTTTTTTCACCTTTATGGCAAAACTGTTCGGATTTTTAATTTTCACATCTACCCCCACCGAAATACCGTCGGTACTGATGTTCTCAGCGTTAAAGTTTTCAACGCCCAAAACTTCTACATCGTGAATGGTGCAAGATTGGAACAAAAGAGATAAAAGGAGCAGTAATAAAAATGCCCCTTTTACGGATATATTTGAAAACAGGTTCATTGTACAATTATTTGTTTATTTCAGTGAAATATTTGTAAAACAACGGAATGGTTTCAATTCCTTTAAAGTAATTGAATAAACCGAAATGCTCGTTGGGCGAATGAATGGCATCACTGTCTAATCCAAAGCCCATTAAAACAGATTTTAAGCCCAATTCTTTTTCAAATAAAGCCACAATCGGAATACTTCCGCCGCTTCTTACCGGAACGGGCTTTTTACCAAAAGTATCTTCCATAGCTTTTGCTGCGGCAACATATCCCGGAAAGTTTATAGGTGTAACGTAAGGTTCACCCCCGTGGTGCGGTGTAACTTTCACATCTACCGATTTGGGAGCAATTTTCAAGAAATGCTCGGTAAATTTTTTGGTTATTTCATCAGATGATTGATGAGGAACCAAACGCATAGAAATTTTAGCGTATGCTTTTGAAGGAATAACTGTTTTGGCACCTTCGCCTGTGTAACCGCCCCAAATTCCGTTTACATCTAAAGTAGGACGAATAGATAACCGTTCGGGCGTTGTATAACCGGCTTCACCTTCAACATCTTTTAATCCTATGGATTGTTTAAATTCTTCTTCGTTAAAAGGTGCTTTTGCCATTTCTGCGCGTTCTTCTGCCCAAAGTTCTTCTACATTATCATAAAAACCTTCAATGGTAATGTGTTTGTGTTCATCGTGTAATGAGGCAATCATTTTTGCCAATACATTTATGGGGTTAGGCACGCCGCCGCCGTAAAGTCCCGAGTGTAAATCGCGGTTGGGACCGGTTACTTCTACTTCTACATAGCTTAACCCTCGTAATCCGGTGGTAATGGAAGGAATGTCGTTGGCAATAATACCGGTGTCTGAAATAAGAATTACATCGGCTTTTAAACGTTCTTTATTTTCTTTTACAAATGTTTCTAGATTTTCCGAGCCAACTTCTTCTTCACCTTCAATCATAAATTTCACATTGCAAGGCAGTGTACCGGTTTGAATCATTGCTTCAAAAGCTTTTACGTGCATATACATTTGCCCTTTGTCGTCGCAAGCACCACGCGCAAAAATGGCACCTTCCGGATGAATAGGGGTAGTTTTTATTACGGGTTCAAAAGGTGGCGAATCCCACAAGGCAATAGGGTCGGCAGGTTGCACGTCGTAATGTCCGTAAACCAAAATCGTAGGCAAATCGGGATTGATGATTTTTTCGCCATACACAATAGGATGTCCTTTGGTAAGGCAAATTTCGGTTAAGTCTGCTCCGGCTTCTTTCAATCGCTGTTCAACCGCTTCGGCGGTTTTCAACACTTCGTGATTGAACTTTGGGTCGGCACTTACCGAGGGAATTTTTAGCAATTCAATAAGTTCGTCCACAAAGCGGTCTTTATTTTTTTCTAAATATTTTTTTATTTCTTGATGCATAATTATTGATTTTTTATAGATTCAAAATAAGATTGATTGACTTGGTCAATAAAGTCTAAAATTTCATCTTTTCCAAGTTTTGATACTGTGCTGCTTAAAAAATATTTCGGAAAGGCATTCCATTCTTGTGCCAATCGTTGTTTGTATTTTTTTAGGTTTTTGTTCAGTTCGTTGCTCGACAGTTTGTCGATTTTTGTAAAAACCATGACAAAAGGAATGCGTTTTTTTCCGAGCCATTGCATAAATTCCAAATCAATGGGTTGAGGCGGAATGCGACTGTCTATGAGCACAAAAACCCCTTGAAGGTTGGGGCGGTGCAGTAAATAGTCGTTGATAAACGAATGCCATTTTCGTCGGTTTGATTTGGATGTTTTGGCATAACCGTAGCCGGGTAAGTCCACCAAATACCATTCGTTGTTTATGAGAAAATGGTTGATTAATTGTGTTTTTCCCGGTTTTGAAGATGTTTTAGCCAATTTTGAATTGTCCGTCAATACATTTATCAGCGATGATTTCCCTACATTCGACCGCCCGATAAAGGCAAATTCCGGTTTGTCGGGCGCCGGGCATTTGCTGATATCGGTATTGCTGCATATAAATTCGGCGGACGATATTTTCATTATTTAGTTGGGGTTTACTAATTCAAAACCAAATTTTTTGTGAAACCATTGGTCTAAAATCCGGTTAAACTCCTCAGGATGCTCCATCATAGGCGCGTGTCCGCAATTGTCTATCCAATACAAATCGGAATTTTTTAATTTTTCGTGAAATTCTTCGGCAACTTCAGGTGGTGTAATGGTGTCATTTTTTCCCCAAATTAAACAAGTGGGTGTGGTAAATTTCTCCAAATCGTTGCGTAAATTATGTCTGATAGCCGATTTTGCCAAAGCTAAAATTCGCACCAATTTACCTCTGTCGTTTACAACGTTATAGCACTCATCTACCAATTCGTCTGTTGCTAAGTTGGGGTCGTAAAACGTAAGGGCAATTTTTTTACGTAAGTATTCCTTATCTTCTCTTCGTGGAAACGAGCCGCCAAAAGCATTCTCGTAAAGTCCCGAACTGCCCGTAAGCACCATAGAATGAACCTTGTCCATGTTTTTTAAGGTGTAAACCAAGGCAACGTGTCCGCCCAATGAGTTTCCCAATAAGGTAAATTGATTCAGGTTTTTGAATTCAACAAATTCTTCTATAAATTTAGCCAGATTTTTAACCGAAGTTTTTATAATCGGCAGGGTGTAAACCGGCATTAGCGGAACTATTACTTTGTATTTTTTCGAGAAATAATCGATTACATCGTTAAAGTTGCTTAATGCTCCAAACAAACCGTGAAGCAATATTATCGGATGTCCTTCTCCTTTTTCGAGATACGAAAACTTACCTTCGGTAATGACTTCTGATTCAAAACTCATATTACGATAATTTTAAAGTAAAAGTAAACAATATTTCCAATATCAATTGCTATTGTATTGCAAAAGTAAAACGAATTTTGTGTTATTTCATTTCCGAACTATGTTTACGCTTTGAGATATGGATTATTTAAACAAATAGCATTTTTCAATAATGAACATCTAGTGCTTGTTCTTTTTTAAGACTGAGCTCAAACAGGGGCTCGTTGCCTGTTTCATAATAAAACTTGTAAGATGCCATTTTTTCTTTGTGTCCTCAAGCAGTCGTGCGAATAGTTTTTAAATAGAGATAATATTGCGCTAGTCCGAGTGAGATTTGGTATCAAATAAATTTTTTATTTTCGGTAGACCTTTTGAAGACACTAGATTTTTGTTTCTTTTCATCGATGGAAAAGAAAAAGTAAAATACTAAAAGCTCATTTTATCAATGATGGGTTATCCAAAACTCACGTTAATTAACTAGAAGTGTTCGGTTTTGTGGTGCATTTTATTGTGCAGTTGAGGTTTCTCTGTAATGAAACAGGCAACGCTTGTTGTGTTTTTTATTACAATGAAGCGCTTGGCTTTGTGAGAATTTTGTTTAAAACAGCTAATATTTATCAATAATGAAACAGGCAACGCCTGTTAGGGTTTAATAAGTTTAGAAGCAAACCGTTGACCGTTGATGTGTGTCAGTACCATATAAACGCCCGGCGAAAGTGCCGAAATGTCAATACTTTAGTTATTGCTAACTTTTGCCGAAAGCAATTTTTTGCCGGAAATGTCCAATATGGTAACCGTAGCCGGATAGTTTTTTAAGTTTGGCTGGCGAATATGTAAGGTTGTTTGCTCACTTGCCGGATTGGGAAACCAAGAAACTTCGGATGTATTTTGGTATTCTTCAATGCTTTCCCAAAGTAAGTCTCGTATAATCAGCGGGACAAAATCGGCGGATTGCCATGTTCCGTTGACCAAAGCCCTGGTTTCTATCTCAAATAAATGATAATTACTTGTGTCGGCTAATACGTTAAAAGGCGGAATATTAGCTGCATTCGTGTCATATTCAAAATAAATACCTACTGTTAGGATAGAGGTGTCATTCCATGAAAGTGGAGCATAGGGATAAAAGCCGATATATGTAAGAGAGTTAAAAGAGGAGTTAGGTTCAAAATGTGGGAGAGGGTAAGAGGAGTTGTGTAAATATGTGCCTATTAATGTTGTGTCTTCATAAATCCGAAGTTCTAGGTAAACACTTTGCAAAAAAGTAGAATCTTGAACAAATAAATAAACATCTTCGCCCAAAAGACCAACCGAAGATAGCCACTCCGGAGTAGTGATGCCGATAAAACTGCCCGAAGGATATTTCGGATGGTTGATTAAATTCACAGTGTCGTTAATTTCGCCTAAACGATAGGCTGTTCCTATATAATCTAAGGCGTCAATATAATACGTAATAATCGGTAATGTTGTGGTGTCATTTTCAGGGGTAGCATCTAAACTGTCATGAAACAGTTGGTAAGATATTGTAACACTATCATATGTTGGTTGATTATATCCATTGGTTGGAATCTGTAATACCGGTAATCGAATGGTGTCAACCTCGCTTGGTGCTAAATAGCTTAAAGTATCTGAAAAAAGTGTGATATTGGTGTCATTTATTTGATAACCTTGCATAAAAGCATTAACTTTTAAAAAATAATTTGTAATCGTGTCCTGTCCGTTATTTTTTGCTATTGCTCCCGTTTAAATATTGGTAGAAAAAGCGGTCATAGAAAAGTTTGTTGGGTAGTGTACTGATAACCCTCTGTAATAACCGCCATTAAGCGAATCACCAATATTAACAATGGGTTTAACCAATTCCAAATCGGTTTGGGCAACTGACAAGGAAGTATTGAAAATCGTAAAAAATAATAAGCTTAAAATGTATATTTTTTCATAGTGCAATGGTTTTAAAAATTAATGATTTAAAATTAGCTTGTCGCTTGCCGGAGGGTGTTCCGGCAGTAAATAGGTGTATGGTGTTAATGTTATTCATAATGAGTAATAATGTAATTGAAGAGCGTATAATGTTATAAATTTAATAAAAAAACCGTTCATTCAAAATTTCTTTTACGATATAACAATTGAATAGTTGTGTGTAGTTCGCCTTTTTATGTTTTTTTCGAGTTTTTTCAGTGTTTTAAATTCTGTGAGTTTAAAACACGGCATCGTATTGTTTAATTTACTTTGGTTTTTTTAGTGATGTTAAAATAATTCAAGTGTCGGTTTTTTGATAAAAAATCCCCACTAATCTTAAAATACTTTAAATCGTTGTTTTTACTGCTGTTGCGAGAATGTTGGGTGGTCGTTTTCTTAAATAATTTTAAAAAGTTTTCAACAAAGTGGTAGAAAGTGGTAAATTGTGGTAAAAAATGATTTAATTTTACATCATTGTTTGCAAACTATTGATAATTAGCTAATTGATATGACCAATTTTATCGGAGAATTTAACTGCAAGTTGGATGCTAAAGGGCGTGTAATGCTTCCTGCGGCTTTGCGTAAGCAGTTAAATCCCGAGGCGAACGAGCGATTTGTGATGAATAGAGGGTTTGAGCAATGTTTGGTTTTGTATCCGAAAAATGAGTGGGAGGTGATAAGTGCGGAAGTAAATAAGTTGAATCAATATATAAAGAAGAACCGTGAGTTTATCCGGTATTTCTATCGTGGAGCAACCGAGTTGGAATTGGATTCGAATGGTCGCTTGTTGTTGCCTAAGCGAATGTTGAGTTACGCCGGAATTTCTAAAGAAGTGGTGTTGTTTGCTTATGGTAACAGAATTGAAGTTTGGGATAAAGATAAATATGATAACCTGTTGACGGATGAGCCGGAAGATTTTGCTGATTTGGCAGAAGAGGTGATGGGGAAGAATAAAATAGAAGGTGAAGATGAGTAATTATCATAAACCTGTTTTGTTGGAAGAGTCGGTTTCCGGTTTGGTTGTAAATCCTGCTGGAGTGTATGTGGATGTTACATTTGGTGGGGGTGGGCATTCGCAAGAGATATTGAAAAGGTTGAATAGTGAAGGCAGGTTGATAGCGTTTGATCAAGATAAAGATGTGTTGAGTAATGTTTTTGAGGATGAACGCTTTATGTTAGTGCAAAGTAATTTCAGGTATTTAAAAAATTATTTAAGGTATTTAAAAGTTGGTGAAGTTGATGGTGTGTTGGCGGATTTTGGGGTGTCGTCGCATCAATTTGATGAGCAAAAAAGAGGTTTTTCTTTTCGTTTTGATGCGGAATTGGATATGCGAATGAATACTTCGCAAGAGAAAAATGCCAAAACCGTGCTGAATGAATATGATGAGAAGCGATTGGGTGAGATACTTTGGTGGTATGGAGAGGTGAAGTCGGCCAGAAAAATAGCGGCGGAAATTGTAAAAAGCAGGAGTGAAAAACCGTTGGAAACAACTTTCGATTTGGTGGGTGTGGTAAAGAAAGTTTTAAAACGGGAAGATAAAAAGGTGTTGGCGCAGGTGTTTCAAGCTGTGCGGATAGAAGTGAATGATGAGTTGCAAGTAATTGAACGCTTGTTGGAGCAATTGCCGGATGTTGTCAAAAGTGGTGGAAGGGTTGCGTTTATCACTTATCATTCTTTAGAAGACCGGTTGGTGAAAAATTTTATTAAAACCGGTACAGTAAGAGGAAGAGTTGAGAAAGATGTTTTTGGGAAGATTGTCAGGCCGTTTGAGGAGGTGAGCAAAAAACCGATTGTGCCATCAGAAAAAGAAATAAAAGAAAATCCACGCGCACGAAGTGCAAAATTGAGAATAGCGCAAAAAATATGAGTAAACGCAATACATATAAGAAAAAAGCGGAAAGTGATGGAGGAAAATCATTTGCCAAAAAACGCCATAGTGTAATGCGTGGCATTGTGTCGGGTGAGTTTTTTACGCAAGAAGGGTTTATAAAGAATTTACCCTTCATCTTGTTTTTGTCAATATTAGGAGTGTGGTATATCGGAAATGGTTACAGTGCTATCGGGACAATCCGAGAGTTGGCAAAAACCAATATAGAGTTAAAAGAATTGCGCTCGGAATATATCACGCTGAAATCGGAATTGAATTTCAAGAGTAAGCAATCGCAGGTAGAAGAGCGCGCCGAGCATTACGGAATTAAACAAAGTAAAGTTCCGCCTTTAAAAATTGTATTAACAGAAGAGGAAGCTGAAGGAGTAACCGAAATAAAAGAATAATGAAAGATTTGCGAAAAAACATATTATCCAGAATATATGTAACCTACCTTTTTGTGGTGGTTTTCGCATTGGTTGTTTTGGGGCAATTGATAAATGTGCAGTATGTGCAAGGAAGTGAGTTGGTGAAAAAATCAAAACAATTGACTCTGCAATATAAGAATATTCCGGCTGTGCGCGGAAATATCTATTCAGCCAATTATAATTTGTTGGCAACCTCAATTCCTATTTATGAGTTACGTTTCGATGCCGCCGCCGAAGCGATTACAGATGAAATTTTTAATAAAAATATCGATTCGGTTGCCATTGGTTTGGCTTCTGTTTTTAAAGATAAATCCCCGGCGCAATACAAGAGTGAATTGCAAAGAGCACGACGTAAAAAATCGCGCTATCATTTAATAAAAAGAAATGTAAAATATACGCAGCTCAAAAAAGTGAAAGAACTGCCTTTGTTTAGAAAAGGAAGATATAAAAGCGGATTAATCATTGAACGGCAAAATAAACGGGTGAAACCTTTTAATATATTGGCGGCACGTACTATCGGTTACAAGCGCGAAAATGTAATGCCTGTTGGAATTGAAGGGGCTTACGACAAAGAGTTGAGTGGTATAGACGGAAAACGATTGATGCAAAAAATGGCGGGAGGGATTTGGGTGCCGGTAAATGATAAGAATGAAATTGAACCGATTGACGGCAGTGATGTGGTTTCTACAATTGATGTGAATTTGCAAGATGTTGCCGAAAATGCCTTAATGAAACAACTTCAAATGCACGAATCCGATCACGGATGTGTAATACTTATGGAGGTAAAAACCGGCGATGTAAAAGCAATTGCCAATTTACAACGTCAAAAAAACGGTTCGTATTACGAAAGTTATAATTATGCTATTGGCGAAAGCACAGAACCCGGCTCAACATTTAAACTTCCGGCGTTAATGGCGGCTTTGGAAGATGGTTATGTCGATTTGAATGATATTGTGGATACAAAAGGCGGTAAGGTAAAATATTACGACCGCACAATGTATGATTCGCATATTGGCGGTTATGGTAAAATTACCGTAAAACACGCCTTTGAAGTGTCATCAAATGTGGGTTTATCTACAATTATTACAAATGCTTACGCAAAAAATCCGCAACAATTTGTTGACAGGTTAAATAAAATGAACCTGGGGCAGCCGTTGGGGATTGAACTTGCCGGAGAAGGAAAACCGCTGATTAAAAGTCCTTCGGATAAAAGTTGGTCGGGAACAACTTTGCCGTGGATGTCTATCGGTTACGAAGTTCGTTTAACACCTTTACAAATTTTGGCATTTTACAATGCGGTGGCAAACGACGGAAAAATGGTTCGTCCGCGGTTTGCAAAAGCCATTGCTGCAAACGGAGAGGTTATTCGCGAATTACCTACGGTTGTTCTTAATCCAAGTATTGCATCAAAAGAAACAATAAAAAAAGCAAAAGAAATGCTCGAAGGTGTTGTAGAGAATGGAACGGCAAAAAATTTAAAAAACTCGGTGTTTAAAATCGCCGGGAAAACCGGAACTGCTCAAATAGCCAACGATAAATACGGATATAAATACAAAAGTAAAGTGAGTTATCAGGCATCGTTTGTTGGATATTTTCCAGCGGATAATCCAATGTATTCGTGTATTGTGGTGGTGAATGCACCTTCTAAAAATGTGTATTACGGAAACTTGGTTGCCGGTCCTATTTTTAAAGAAGTAGCCGACAAAGTGTATGCGTACGCATTCTCATTGCATCCCGAAGTAAAAGAAAAAGAAAAGCCCGAATTACCTGTTTCTGCCGAAGGATATTCGGATGACTTGGTAACCGTTTACAATGCGTTGGATATTCCAATAGAAGATAAAAGCAATAACTACGATTGGGTAAATACTGTCAAGCAGCAAAATCAAATTGTATTGCAAAAGCATTTGGTAGCGCCTATTTATGTGCCCGATGTTCGCGGAATGTCGGCAAAGGATGCTTTGTATTTACTTGAAAATAAAGGAATAGATGTAGAGGTGAAGGGTATAGGATATGTAAAAAAGCAAAGTGTAACGCCCGGAACACTCGTTGCCAAAACAGATAAAATAATTTTAGAATTGGGGATATAATAATATGAAGATATTAAAAGACATATTGTATAAAACCGGAATTGAAGATGTAATCGGTTCAACAAATTTAGCCGTTGAGAAAATTACTTTCGATTCGCGCGAGGTTGAAAAATTCACTTTGTTTGTTGCTGTTAAAGGAGTTAATGTTGACGGACATCAATTTATAAACAAGGCAATTGAGCAAGGTGCCGAGGCAATTGTTTGCGAAGATTTACCTGCGGAATTAAATCCTAAAATAACATACGTTAAAGTTCAAAACAGTAAGCGAGCATTAGGAATTATTGCATCCAACTTTTATGATAATCCTTCCGAAAAACTCACAATGGTGGGAGTAACCGGTACAAATGGAAAAACTACTGTTGCTACATTGTTGTTCAACTTGTTTAAAGCAATGGGGCATAAAACCGGTTTATTGTCAACGGTAGAAAATCGCATTGCCGATAAAATTATTCCAAGCACACATACTACTCCGGATGCTATTCAATTAAACTCATTATTGGCAAAAATGGTAGAAAACGGCGTTTCGCATTGTTTTATGGAGGTTTCGTCTCACGCCATTGACCAAGACCGAATTGCAGGATTGGTTTTTGATTTGGGCATCTTTACCAACATTACGCACGACCATCTCGATTATCACAAAACATTCAACGAATATATAAAAGCCAAGAAAAAATTCTTCGACAATTTAAGCGAAGAGGCAAAAGCACTCATTAACATAGATGATAAGCATGGCGAAGTAATGGTGCAAAACACCAAAGCCAAAGTATATACTTACGCCATGAAAACCTTAGCCGATTTTCATGTAAAAATATTGGAAAATCATTTTGACGGTATGTTGTTGAGCATCGACGGGCAAGAAGTTTGGACGAAATTGATAGGTGAGTTCAATGCCTATAATATTTTGGCAGTTTATGGTTCGTCTGTTTTATTGGGAAAAGATAAAATGGTAGTACTGACCAACATCAGTCTATTGGAACCGGTAGAAGGACGCTTTCAATATTTTAAAACCGAAAACAACATAGCCGCCATAGTGGATTATGCGCATACACCCGATGCTTTACAAAATGTACTGGAAACCATTAAAAAAATCCGGACGGGAAACGAAAAATTAATCACCGTTGTAGGGTGTGGTGGCGACAGAGATAAAGAAAAGCGCCCTTCAATGGCAAAAATTGCTTCGGAGTATTCAGATAAAGTAATCCTGACGTCTGACAATCCGCGGTCTGAAAACCCTGAAACGATTATTGATGAAATGCGAACCGGCGTGGAACCGCAAAACTATAAAAAAGTGCTCTCTATTGTTAATCGTAGAGAAGCCATAAAAACAGCTTCGGCATTAGCTTCCGAAGGCGATATTATTTTGGTGGCAGGCAAGGGGCACGAAAAATACCAAGAAATAAAAGGAGAGAAATTCCCTTTTGATGATTACGAAGAATTAAAAAATGCACTAAACATTTTACATAAATAAAAGATGCTATATTATTTATTTGAATATCTCAACCAATTTGACGTTCCCGGAGCAGGAGTGTTTAAGTATATCTCGTTCCGTGCGGCAATGTCTGTGATTTTTTCCATTTTGATTTCGGCTGTTATCGGAAAAAAAATTATTCAATACTTACAACTGAAACAAGTAGGAGAGATAGTGCGTGATTTAGGTCTCGAAGGGCAAATTCAAAAACAAGGCACACCAACAATGGGCGGAATTATTATTCTGGCATCCATTATTATTCCAACATTATTGTTTGCCAAGCTAAATAATATTTACGTTATTTTAATGCTTGTTTCTACCGTTTTGTTGGGAATTATCGGATTTATAGATGATTACATAAAAGTATTTAAGAAAAACAAAGTAGGATTAGCCGGGAAATTTAAAGTGTTGGGACAAATTTTAGTGGGCTTGATTGCCGGAACAGTACTTTATTTTCATCCCGATGTTGTGGTAAAGCAAAAAGTTTACAATGCGGACGCGCCGGCACATGTAAATTATACGATAGAAAATGATGTGGAAACCAAAAAGGTAGAGAATTACGAGTGGAAAGAAGTTCACTCTACCGTTACCACCATTCCATTTGTAAAAAACAATGAGTTTAACTACGCCTGGTTGATAGATTGGATGGGCGAAAATGCCTCTAAATTCACTTGGTTGATTTTTATTCCTGTAGTCATAATTGTTGTTACGGCAGTGTCAAACGGCGCCAATATGACCGACGGTTTAGACGGTTTGGCAACCGGTACTTCCGGAATAATTGGAGCAACATTGGCAGTTTTGGCTTATGTAAGCGGTAATACCATTTTTGCCGATTATCTGAATATTATGTACATCCCCAATTCCGGCGAGATGGTAATTTTTATTGCCGCATTTGTTGGGGCAACCATTGGCTTTTTATGGTATAATGCTTATCCGGCACAAGTATTTATGGGTGATACGGGTAGTTTGGCTTTGGGCGGTATCATAGCTGTTTTTTCAATTGCTATTCGTAAAGAACTGCTAATTCCATTATTGTGCGGAATTTTTTGGTCGAAAATCTGAGTGTTATTCTGCAAGTAAGCTACTTTAAATATACAAAAAAGAAATATGGTGAAGGACGCAGGATTTTTAAGATGGCACCGTTGCATCATCATTTTCAAAAAATGAATATACACGAAGCAAAAATTGTTGTTCGGTTTTGGATAGTAGGGTTAGCACTCGCTTTATTAACGATTGTAACATTAAAACTGCGTTAAAATGGCAAAAATAGCTGTACTTGGAGCAGGAGAAAGTGGTGTGGGAGCAGCCATTTTGGCAAAGCAAAAAGGGTTCGATGTCTGGGTTTCAGACAAAGGACAAATAAAAGAAAAATACAAAGACGTTATTTTACATCATGATATACCTTTTGAGGAAGGAGAGCACACCGAAGCACAGATACTAAGTGCCGATGAGGTTGTTAAAAGTCCCGGAATACCCGATACTGTTGAAATAGTTAAAAAAATTGTGTCGAAAGGCATTCCGGTTATATCCGAAATAGAATTTGCGGCTCGCTATACCGATGCCAAATTGATTGCCATAACAGGCAGTAACGGTAAAACAACTACCGCATCCTTAACTTACCATATTTTAAAAAAAGCGGGGTTAAATGTTGCTTTGGCAGGAAACATCGGATACAGTTTTGCATGGCACGTAGCCGAGCATAATGCCGATTATTATGTATTGGAAATCAGTAGTTTTCAGCTTGACGGATGCTATAAGTTTACACCGGATATTGCTGTTATTACCAACATTACACCCGACCACCTTGACCGTTACGATTATGATTTTGATAAATACGTGGCTTCAAAGTTTCGCATTATTCAAAATCAAAACTCAAATCATCATTTTGTTTATTGCGATGATGATGAAGTAATTACCAATTACATACAAGAACACAAAAAAGAAATTCGCTCAACTCTTCATCCTTACAGTGTATATCACAAAGTAGAGAATGGTGCTTATATAAATGATGAAAAATTAATTGTAAACCTAAATAATAAACCGTTAGAAATTATGTCAATTCACAAAATCGCACTCAAAGGAATGCACAACCGACAAAACTCAATGGCAGCAGCAATTGCCTCAAGAGTTTTAGAAATCAGAAAAGACGTGATAAGAGAAAGCTTATCCGATTTTCAAAATGTAGAACATCGTTTGGAATTTGTGCTTAAAGTCCACGGAATAGACTTTATAAACGATTCTAAAGCCACAAACGTAAATGCCACTTGGTATGCCTTAGGCAGCATGACCAAGCCGGTTATTTGGATAGTTGGCGGTGTGGATAAAGGAAACGATTATTCCATGCTTAAAGAATTGGTGCAAGAAAAAGTAAAAGCCATCGTTTGTTTAGGAAAAGACAACAGTAAAATACACGCAGCTTTTGGTGATATTGTAGATACAATTGTAGATACGCAAAGTGCACAAGAAGCCGTAAATGTTGCCTACAGTTTGGGTAAAAAAGGCGATGCAGTGCTTTTGTCTCCGGCTTGTGCAAGTTTCGATTTGTTCGAAAATTACGAAGACAGAGGTCATCAATTTAAAGCTGCAGTTAGAGGTTTGTAATCCCCAAAAACGTAATAATATGACTACTTTATCAGAATTGGTAGAATTGAATGTTGAACAATTGTCCAATAAGCTCGATGCGGCAATGCCTTACACTGTAATTGCAGATGTAAAGCATTACAAAACGGTTTACAATAGTATTGAGAAAGGCAAAAATTACAAATTGCTGATTTTTATTTGCGACAACGAAACATTGACAAAAGAGCATCTGACAGATGCTTATAATGCTTTTTTGCTTGCAGCAGAAGATAAAGAGACGGCATTGAAATATGCAAATGAAGCAAAAATGTTAAGCAGCAGAATTTATGTAGTGCGATAAAATTTAGAATGGAATTAAAATTCAAATATATAAAAGGAGACAGAGTAATATGGATGGTCACGTTTTTGTTGGCCATATTATCAATTTTAACGGTTTACAGTTCTATTGCCACCTTGGCATATAAATACAAAAGTGGGAATACAATTTTCTATTTGTTAAAGCATGTCTTTATTTTGGGTATTGGTTTCGGAATGATGGCAGTTGTACAAAATATCAAATACAAGTATTTCTCTCGATTATCTCAATTGGCGTTGTTCATCGCCATACCATTATTGTTGCTTACACTATTTACCGGTGCCAATATCAACGAAGCAAGTCGTTGGTTGGTTATTCCTATTATTAACCAAACGTTTCAAACGTCTGATTTGGCTAAGCTTGCACTTATAATGTATTTGGCAAGAGTGTTGGCAAAAAAGCAAGATGTTATTACCGATTTTAAAGAAGCATATTTACCCCTGATTATTCCGGTGGTGGCGGTTTGCGCCTTGATATTGCCCGCCAACTTTTCTACGGCGGCAATGTTGTTTGCAATTTCATTATTTATTATGTTTATCGGAAGAGTGCCTATGAAGTTTATCTTAGCAACCATTGGCTTGGGAATTGTGGGGATCTTACTGGTATTTGCCATAGCATCGGTCAGTCCAAAGTTGTTTCCGCGTTTTGCCACGTGGAAAAAAAGAATAGAATCTTTTGAAAAAGGCGAGTCTGAAAGTAACTATCAAGCCGAACAAGCAAAAATTGCCATTGCCGGCGGCGGAATAAAAGGTAAAGGTCCGGGAAAAAGTACACAACGAAATTTTTTACCGCATCCGTATTCCGATTTTATTTTTGCCATTATTGTAGAAGAATATGGAACTATTGGAGCACTGGTGGTAATTTTTTTGTATTTGGTATTGTTGTTTCGTGGCGTGCGCATAGCTTCTCGTGCCGAACGCACTTTTGGTTCTTTACTCGCCATCGGATTGACGTTTAGCATTGCTTTTCAGGCATTCATCAATATGGGAGTAGCCGTGGGAGTTTTTCCCGTAACCGGTCAGCCCTTGCCGCTTGTCAGTATGGGTGGTACTTCTATTTGGTTTACTTGTATAACAATAGGTGTAGTATTAAGCGTTAGTAATACGGGATTGTTAAAATCTAACCCCAAAAAAGCATCGGCAAAATGAAAAAAATAAAAGTTATTATCAGTGGAGGAGGAACCGGAGGACATATATATCCGGCAATAGCAATTGCTAATGCGGTAAAAGCCAAACGTCCGGATGCCGAAATTTTGTTTATTGGAGCCGAAGGAAAAATGGAGATGGAAAAAGTGCCTCAGGCAGGTTATAAAATTATCGGGTTACCCATAGCCGGTTTGCAACGACGTTTAACACTGAAAAATTTAAAAGTTCCGTTTTTACTGTTGAAGAGTTTAAATAAAGCAAAAAAAATAATAAAAGATTTTCGTCCTGATGTTGCGGTTGGTGTCGGTGGTTATGCCAGTGGACCGACTCTAAAAACTGCCGAAAAATTAAATATTCCCACTGTTTTGCAAGAGCAAAATTCTTACCCGGGAATTACCAATAAATTATTGGCAAAAAAAGCCAACATTATTTGCGTGGCGTATGATAATATGGAACGTTTTTTCCCTAAGGATAAAATTCTGTTAACCGGAAACCCGGTGCGACAAGATATACTGAATTTAAGTCATAAACGAAATGAAGCATTAGCTTATTTTAACCTGAAAAATGAATTGCAAACCGTATTGGTAATTGGTGGCAGTTTAGGTGCACGAACCATAAACCAAGTAATAGAAAAGATGCTTCCCTATTTCAAGGAAAATAATATTCAACTCATTTGGCAAACAGGAAAATATTATGCCGAAAAAGCCAAACAAGCCGTTAATGAAATAAATGCCGAAACGATTATTACGATGCCCTTTATCTCGCGTATGGATTATGCGTATGCGGCGGCAAATATTGTAATATCACGTGCCGGTGCATTGAGTGTATCGGAAATTGCTGTGGCTAAAAAGCCCGCTATTTTTATTCCTTCGCCCAATGTTGCCGAAGACCACCAAACAAAAAATGCTATGGCATTGGTCAATCACCATGCGGCAATTATGGTTAAAGATGATGAAGCACAAGCAAAGTTGAAAAACGAATTGGATATTTGTTGAATGATAAGAATTTGCAAAACGAATTGATTAAAAATATAACCCCGTTAGGTAAACCTAACGCAGCAGATGATATTGCAAATGAAATTTTAAAATTGGCAGACCGGTAAAAATGAATTTAAAAGCGCTTGAAAATATCTATTTTGTAGGTGTCGGTGGCATTGGAATGAGTGCTTTGGCAAGATATTTTAACACCATTGGTGTAAAGGTTTATGGTTACGATAAAACCAAAACACCTTTAACATCGGCACTTGAAAACGAGGGGATTGAAATAGTATATGATGAAAATCTTCCCTTACCCGAAGCATTCTCTGAGTTTTCAGAAAACAATATGGTTGTTTATACACCGGCGGTTCCAAAGGATAATCAATTGCTCATTGCTTTAAAGAAAAACTATCAAATATATAAAAGAGCACAAGTGTTGGGAATGTTGTCGCAAAATATTCCAACATTGGCAGTTGCAGGAACACACGGCAAAACCACTACTTCTATTTTAATAACCCATTTACTGCAAACCGCCGGCATTCCCTTAGTAGCTTTTTTGGGTGGTATCGCCAAAAATTTCAATTCCAATATGGTTTTGAATGACAATCCGCAATTTATGGTTACCGAAGCGGATGAATTTGACCGTTCTTTTCTGACATTATACCCCGAAATTGCTGTTATTACTTCTACCGATGCCGACCATTTGGATATTTATAATGATGAAGAAACAATTGGTAAAGCATACCAAGAATTTGCCACACAAGTAAAACAACTGATTACCAAGCCCGAATTAACCGGTGAATTAAAACATAAAAATACAAGTACTTACTCAATTCATCAACCTGCTGATGCCCAATTATTGGATTACAGTGTGGAGAAGGGGCAAGTAAATGCCACGTTTAAAATTGAGCATGCAGTTTTTAAAGTGAAATTGAATTATCCCGGTTTGCATAATGCCGAAAATACATTGGCGGCAGCGTATCTCGTTTATAAATTGGGTGTAGATATTGAGACAATAAAAAAGGAATTGAAACATTTGAAGGTGTAAAACGCCGCTTTGAATTTCACATAAAAAAAGAGGATTTAATTTTTATAGATGATTATGCGCATCATCCTGCCGAAATAAAGGCGACTTTAAATGCTGTTAAACAACTTTATCCCGATTTTCCGCTGACGGTTATTTTCCAACCGCACTTATTTTCACGCACACGAGATTTTCAAAAAGAATTTGCGCAAGCGTTATCCATTGCCGGCAAGGTGGCAATTTTGCCCGTTTATCCTGCGCGCGAATTACCTATAGAAGGAGTGTCGTCGGAGTCAATAGCTCAATATATGGATAAACAAAAAACAACTTTACCGGATAAAAGTGAAATTGAAAATTTTTTAAAGCAAAACAGTCCAAAATTGCTTGTAACAATGGGTGCTGGCGATATTGACAAAGAATTGGAAAACATCAAAAATATATTGTTAAAAAAGCAAAAATCAGTGTATGAATAAAAAGTGGCTAAACATATCACTCTGGGCACTGTATGGTATTTTGCTTGTTTTGTTGTTGTCTTTTGTAAATGCAAAAGAAAAACAAGTACCTCTGCAAAAAATCGAGGTAGAAATTGCTAAAGACGAAAACCGATTTATCAATACCAAGGATATAGAACAATTAATTTTAAAAAATGATTCGCTTGGTAAACCGATAATAAGTTTTAAGCTAAACGAATTGGAAAAAATAATCGCCAATCATCCGGATATTGAAAAAGCCCAAATATATAAGTCAATCAATGGCGTGTTAAATGTAGAAATCGTGCAACGTCGTCCCATTGTGCGGGTTTTTTCTGCCGATGAATCATATTATATCGACGAAAACGGAAAACTTATGCCTGTTTCAAAACGTTTTACCGCACGCGTTCCGGTTGTTTCTTTAACCCAAAAAGAACCTTACGGCATTTGGTATAAATATAATTTCGCATCGCAAATTCCCGATTCTTTGGCTCATAAAACCTTGCTTGATGATGCGTTTAAAATTGCACGATTTGTTCGTCAAGATAAATTTCTAAACGCACAAATTGAACAGTTGTTTGTTAATAAAGAATTGGATTGGGTATTGATTCCTAAAGTAGGAAATCATACAATTGTATTAGGTTCAGCAGAAGATTTAGAAGCTAAATTCAAAAAGTTAAAATTGTTTTATAAAAAAGCAATGAAAAATATAGGATGGGATAAGTATCGAACCATCAATTTAAAATATAAAAATCAAGTGGTTTGCACTAAAAAACAATAAAAATGGAATCATCAGAAATTGTCGTAGGTTTAGATATTGGAACAACAAAAATAGTTGCCATCGTAGGACGCAAAAACGAGTATGGTAAACTCGAAATTTTGGGAATGGGAAAAAGCGAGTCTATCGGGGTAACGCGTGGAGTAGTGTCCAATATTGACAAAACCGTTCAATCCATACGAAAAGCCGTTGAAGAAGCCGAAGAAAATTCGGGAGTGGAAATTGGCTCGGTAAATGTTGGTATTGCCGGTCAGCACATAAAAAGTTTACAACACAGAGGAATAAAAATACGACACAGTGTAGATGATGAAATTTCTCAAAAAGATATTGACGGACTGATTGACGATATGTACAAATTGGCAATGCTTCCCGGCGAAGAAATTATTCACGTGTTGCCTCAAGAATATATTATAGACAATGAGCAAGGCATAAAAGATCCGATTGGAATGTCGGGTGTTCGATTAGAAGCCAATTTTCATATCATTACAGGTCAAGTAACCGCCGCAAAAAATATTTACAAATGCGTACACAAATCAGGCTTGGATGTAGATGATTTAATTCTTGAACCCTTGGCATCTTCCGAATCGGTATTAAATGAAGAAGAAAAAGAAGCCGGGGTAGTTTTGGTTGATATCGGTGGAGGAACAACAGATATTGCCATTTTTCAAGATGGAATTATTCGCCATACGGCTGTTATTCCTTTCGGCGGAAATGTAATTACCGAGGACATTAAACAAGGATGTAATATCATTGGTAAACAAGCCGAATTATTGAAATTGAAATTTGGTTCGGCATTGGCAACCGAGAGTAAAGAAAACGAAATTGTGTCCATCCCCGGTTTGCGCGGACGAGAACCGCGTGAAATATCACTAAAAAACTTGGCGAGCATTATTCAAGCCCGAATGGAAGAAATTATTGAGCATATATATTATGAAATTAAAAATTCGGGTTATGAGAATAAATTAATTGCCGGAATAGTGGTAACCGGCGGAGGTTCGCAATTAAAACACATTACCCAATTATTCGAATATGTTACCGGAATGGATACTCGCATAGGTTATCCAACCGAGCATTTGGCTGCCGGCAGCAGTGATATTTTAACCAGTCCAATGTATGCCACAGGAATCGGGTTGGTATTAAAAGGTTTTGAAAAACTGGAAAAACAAAGAAAATCTGAAAATCAAACGCAAAATAATACCGTAGTGGGGTATTCAAAAGATAAAAAGCCCGGCGGGTTATTTGATAAAATATTAAGTTTCGGAAAGCAATTTTTCGACGAAGAAACAAATTAATAAGAATAAACACATTAAAACCGGATATTATGAAATTCGATTTACCCAAAGATCAATCATCAATTATTAAAGTAATTGGCGTAGGCGGCGGCGGAAGCAATGCCGTAAATCATATGTTTAGCCAAGGAATTACCGGTGTAGATTTTGTAATCTGCAACACCGACCAACAAGCCTTGGATTTAAGTCCTATTCCCAATAAAATACAATTGGGAGTAACCTTAACCGAAGGAAGAGGTGCCGGTTCAAATCCCGAAGTAGGAAAAAATTCGGCTATTGAAAGCGTTGAGGAGATTAAAGAAATCTTGGCTAAAAACACCAAAATGGCATTTATAACTGCCGGAATGGGAGGTGGAACAGGAACCGGAGCAGCACCTATTATTGCCCAAGCCGCCAAAGAAATGGGTATTCTTACCATAGGTATCGTTACAGTACCGTTTTCTTTTGAAGGTCGCCGGCGTAAACTACAAGCCGAAAAAGGTTTGGAAGAAATGCGCCAAAATGTAGATACATTACTGATTATCAATAATGATAAATTGCGCGAAATGTACGGCAATTTACGTATGAGCGAAGCATTTGCCAAAGCCGATGATGTGTTGACTGTCGCCGCAAAAGGAATTGCCGAAATTATTACAGTTCCGGGTTATATAAATGTGGATTTTGAAGATGTGAAAACCGTAATGAAAGATGGTGGTACAGCCATTATGGGCTCTGCAGCTGCCGAAGGTGAAAATAGAGCCATTAAAGCCGTTAGTCAAGCAATGGCATCACCATTATTGAACGATAATGATATTACCGGAGCAAATTATATTTTATTAAATATTACTTCTGGTACCGAAGAAATTACAATGGATGAAATTGATGAAATTACTGAATACATCCAAAATGAATCAGGATATACTGCCGATATTATTTGGGGTAACGGCACCGACGAATCATTGGGAGAAAAAATATCGGTAACAGTAATTGCAACCGGATTTGGGTCTAAAAATCCAACAGGCTTTGGAATGGAAAAAGAACCGCAAAAAGTGGTTCGTACTTTAGATGAAGATGTCCCCGTGGTTATCACTCAAAAAGTGGATGAAACGGCACAAGATGTACAAAAAGAAGAAACTGCCGAGGAAGAAAATATTGAAGATTTTAAACTGATTATTAAAGAACCGGCATCTCAGTCCAATATTACCGAAACACCAAAAAGTGAGCCCGAAAATGTAGTACGTTTTTCTTTAGATGACGATGAAGAACTAATTGAGCAAAAACGAAAGCAAGTAAACAGTGAAAATGTAGAAAACACTGTAAATGAACAAAAAAACGAAGAAAACAACTATAACGTTGAAAATAAAACGGTGCAAAATACACCTGTAAACGAAACACCAAACCCAATACAAAACAGACCTACTGAGGAAGAAATGCTTAAAAAATCGAAAGACCGAATTATGCGTTTAAAAGCATTAACTTCCAAAATGAAAACACCAACCGGTTTGTCCGATTTGGAAAAAGAACCGGCATACAAGCGCAGAAATATTACTTTAGAAAACACACCGCATTCCTCTGAAAGCAATGTGTCGCGTTATACCATTTCGGATGATGAAGATAATACGCCAAAGCTACGCGATAACAATTCGTTTCTTCACGATAATGTAGATTAGTTACACAAAAGTTAATATTCAACTTAAAGCCGCTTTATATAAAGGCGGCTTTTTCATTATTCATAAAAGAAAAAATAATCTTAACAAACAATTCGTTAAATTTGTATAAACATTTCAACCATAATATATGATTGCTTTAGACCTTATATCCAACGATATTCCACCATTAAAACCAACAGACAATGGGTTTGTTGCTCTCGAGTGGATGGAAGAGTTTAAAGTCAGTCATTTGCCTGTGGTAAACGATAATAAAAAATATTTGGGGTTAATTTCAGAAGATGATTTATTGAATATAGATATTGCTGAAATGACCATTGGCGAATACATAAATACCAGTAAATTGGTTTTGCCTCGTCATCATATATACAAAACTCAACATATTTTTGAAGGAATTGAAACAATTGTCAATGCCGAATTGACTGTTTTGCCCGTTATAGGTGACAATGATGAGTTTTTGGGCACAATATCCATGTTCGATATAATAAAATTTTTTGGTAGAGCAACGGCAATGGAAATGCCCGGAAGTATTATTACTTTAGAAATGAATATTCGGGATTATTCGATGGTAGAAATTGCCAAAATTGTTGAATCCGATGATGCAAAAATTCTCGCTTCTTATCTTACTTCAAGCATAGATACTACAAAATTGGAAGTAACCATTAAAGTAAACAAAACAGACATAACCCGTATTTTGCACACCTTTTCGCGTTACGATTATACGGTTACCGCCTCGTACAACGAATCGGAATATTACGAAGACCTTAAGCAACGCTACGAAGCATTTATGCGCTATTTAAACACTTAGCCGTTTGCCCTTTGCAAATAAAATACTGTTTTTTTTATTGATCATTTCCTTTTCCGTATTTGGGCAAAAGCAAAATACTGCTCTTAAAGATTCGGCATATGTAATTGTTGCCGAAATTAAAATTGTAGGTAATAAAACTACAAAACCCGAAATTATTCGTCGTGAGCTGCTTTTTCATAAAGGAGATACCATTCTTTTGAACCAATTGGACAGGATAATTGAAACATCAGAAAATAACGTGTTTAATACAGCATTGTTTGTAGAGAATAAAATCAATGTTGCGTATATAAACGATAAGTATGTACAATTTATAGTTTTTGCAAAAGAAAGGTGGTATTTGTGGCCAGGTATAATTTTTAAAATAGAAGATACAAACTTTAATACGTGGTGGCTAACCAAAGATTGGCAACGGTTAAACTATGGCTTTTTTGTCCGGCACGATAATTTTAGAGGCAGAAAAGAAAAATTGGCACTGATTGTTCAAAACGGTTACACCGAACAGTTTGGTATAATGTATGACAAACCGTACATTAACAAAAGCAAAACCATAGGGGCAGGAGCATCTTTCAATTATTTGCGAAATCATCAAATAACCATCAATACCAACGGCAATAAGCGTGTTTTTTATCGTGAATTTCCCGAATATCCGTTTAAAGAAGTAAAAGCAGAAATGGATGTAACCTATCGTCCAAAAATAAATAATCGTCATAATGTAAAAGTTGAATACTTGGATATTTTAGTATCCGACAGTGTAATACTCAGTAATCCGCGTTATTTGTCACCCAATCTTACTACCCGATTTATGGGGTTACATTATTATTATAAGAGTGATTTTAGAGATAATCAAAACTACCCCTTAAGAGGATATTATTTTGATATAGAAGCCGGATGGCACGGCTTTGGATTGTGGAAAAATAACATTAAGAATGGTTTTTTGCTTTCGCAGATAAAATATTTTTTACCGTTGAATGAGCGGTTTTTCTTTTCGCAAGGTTTCCGTACAAAAGTTACGTTCAATAATCCGGGATATTATTTTTTATCCTCTTTGGGGTATGGAAATATTGTTGTTCGTGGCTATGAATATTATGTAATTACCGGTCAGCATTACGGATTGTTTAAATCACAGTTGCGTTACAATATTATTAAACCGTCGAAAGTAAGTTTGCCTTTAAAATTTTTGGATAAATTTTCAACTATTCCGTATGCGTTTTATGTGGGATTATATTTTGATAACGGCTATGTTTGGGATAATGGTATGATGAATAATTCTTTGGCAAATCAATGGCTTTATGGCGGAGGAATTTCTATTGATTTTGTTACTTATTATGATTTTGTATTACGCACCGAATTTTCTATTAACAAACAAAACGAAAAAGGCATTTATTTGCACTTTGTGGCGCCAATATAGCTTTTCAATATTTTTTACTTTATTTATAATTTCCTCAATCGTCGAATTCTGCAGCGAAATTACTGTGAATTAAGCATTTCCTTCAATCGGGAATTCTCCCTTATCTAACCATTCCAGCCATTTTTCTTTTGGAGCAATAGAAAGCAAGTAAGGGTCGTTGGTTTTAGATAAAATTTCTTTACAAATATTTTTTGACTGAGCATCATCATCAATAAAATCAATCATTAAAACTACTCTTTCAGATGATGTTTTATTCCATGCTTCATGTTGTTTACTGTCATCAAAAACCAGCCAATGGTTTGTTTCCCATTTTTTTATTTCGTTTTCAACTTTTAGACCCAAATCGCCTTCGGGAATAATTATACCCAAATGTGCGCGCTTATATTTATCCGAATAACCGGTGTGCGGCAATATATGAGTGTTGGGTTTGATTAAAGAAAATTCGGCAGTAATAATTTGAGGAAATTGCTTGATTAATGCAGCAGTTTTGGGACAACTTGCCATATTGGGCAAATGCTCAATGTTAAAGAACTTAAAAACAAAAGTGTCCCATCGGGCATTTTTGTTTTCGTCTTTATTCAAATAGGTAGGGCGGTCTTCGTTTCCCCAGGTATTTTCGTACAACGGCTTTTTGGGTAAGTTTTTTATCGCATTCAGTTCATTTTTTAATTCATCAAAATGAAATTGAAATTTTTTTAACCACGGAAAATCGCCTGAATTGTAAAACATACTGTTTTTTATTGACAAGATAAATAAAATTCAGTCATCAAGAAAATGATTTATATCAATATTCAATTATTCAACAATTTCGAAACTGCTTGTAGCAATATTACCCGATTTATCGGTAATGGTTAAGGTATGTTTGCCGGGCAATAAATAAAGCTCAATCTCCGGATTTATTGTGGTAGATTGAATAAATTCATTGTCAATATGCCAAAAAAGTTCACTGTTTTCAATAACATGTGAAGCTTTAAATACTACTTTTTGATAGTTATTGTTAAAGTCTTTTGGAATGAATATTTTCGCATTGTTTTTTGGAAATATAATTCCAATAGATGCTGTTGCATTGCTGTTGCACTCCGGGCTGAACGGTGGCAATGGCTCGTACTGTGGATTTTTTTTACGATAATAATAAGCCATTATAGGAGGTAGTACAAATCTTTTTTCGGTAACTATTTCATTCACATTATAACAAGAGCTGTTAACCTGATATTTTTTGGTTTTGTCTAAATGAATTATTTGATGATACGGACAAGGAGGGGAAAGATAACCGTTTTTAGGAATACTGGTTTTAATCTTGTTTTTACAGTTTTGAGAAGCTAAAAAGCCACTTTCCAAGCAGATGTCTGCCATTTGGGTGGCTTGTGTTGGTTCGGTAAACCATTTTTTTTCAGGCAATAATTTAAATACATCAAACATAATAGGTGCCGCAACTTGCGTGCCTGTAAGACCTTTTCTGCCTTCGTTGGTTGTGTTTCCAACCCAAACCCCAACCACATAATTTGGCGTAACCCCTATACACCATGCATCCCGGTGCCCAAAGCTGGTACCTGTTTTCCAAGCTATTTTTTTCCCCGAATCATATATCATCCAATCACCACCCTCTACCGGTCTGTCTTTTTTTGCCAAAGCTTCAAAAACAAACCATATATTTTCAGCACCTATAATATCGTCATCAATAAATTCTTTATCTGCCGGTTTCTCAGAATTAAAGAATTTAGGCATAAAATAATCGTCTTTTTTGTACGCGTTGTATCGATTAAAAGTGTTTAATGTTCTGCCCATTGAACCAAATAAACCAACAGCTTCCGAAAGTGTTATTTCTGCACCTCCCAAAATGAGCGTTAAACCATAATGATTTGCCTCTTTATTGATGCTTTTTATTTGTAATCGGTTTAGTTTATCTTTGAAAATATGCAAGCCGTACTTTTGTAAAAGTCTCACAGCGGGTATGTTTAACGATTGAGCAAGGGCATAGTCTGCCGGAACAGCTCCATAATAGGTTTTATCGAAATTTTTTGGATGAAAACCGGCAATGGAAGTAGGAATATCTTTCATTAAACTTTTGGGCAAAATCAATCCGTCTTTCATTGCCAATGCATAGAGTAAAGGTTTAAGAATGCTTCCTGTGCTTCTGGGCGTTTCGATCATATTAATGGCATTCCCGTGGTCCTTACCGTCAAGATTTGGAGTGTTTCCAACGTATGCTTTTATTTGTCCGCTGTTGGTTTCCATTACCATAACCGCAATGTTGTGAATATTGTTTCCGTGTAATTTTTGATGGTATTCCGCAACAATATTGTTAATTTTTAATTGCAACTGATAACTAATGGTTGTTTTAGCTTTTTTTACCTTATATTTTTGTGCAATATTTTCAGTTAAATGGTAACAAAAGTTTGGCAGTGCAAAGGGTTTTTGAGGCAAAGGTTCTTCGATTGCCGAGGAATAAGTTAGGGAATCAATAATGTGATTTTGTAAAAGTTTTTGCAACAATTTATTTCTTTTTTTACGCAAAAGGTGTTGATTTTTTCCGGGATAAATAAGCGCCGGAGCATTGGGTAATACAGCCAAAGTTGCCGCCTCTCCCCACGACAGGTTTTGAGGAGGACAACCAAAATATCGCCATGAGGCAGCTTCAATGCCAACAACATTTCCGCCAAAGGGAGCATTGGCACTGTAAAGTTTTAGAATCTCTTTTTTGGAATATTTAAACTCCAAACGTAATGCATAGATTAACTCTTTTATTTTTTGCCAATACGTACGTTTGGGATTGTCAAGTGCCAAGCGAATGACTTGCATGGTGATAGTACTTCCGCCGCGAGTGATTTTCTTTTTTTGAATGTTCGAAATAAGTGCTTTGGCAATAGATACGGGGTTTGTTCCAGGATGATAATAAAAATATTCATCTTCGAAATATAAAATGCATTTTTCAAATTTATTTGGAACAGAATCCGGAACCGGAAAACGCCATTGACCGTCTTTGGCAATTTTTGCACCCAATAATTTTCCTTGCTCATCGTAAACTACTGTAGAATAAGGTTTTTTAAACAGCGGATTGGGTAAGCAAAAATAAAACCATACCAGAGCCGTTAAGACCAAAATATATGTTTTGTATTTCCATATTAGAGGAAAAATTTTATTCATCTATTCTTTGCCTTACTTATAAATAACCGTTTTACCTCCTTTGGAAACAGCATACACACTGCCGTCGTACATTGCTTCACATTTTACCGGCGGAAAGAAGTACTCACCAGCATATGCAGCATTAAGTAGAATATAAAATGTTTTTGAATCACCTTTTTTAAGAGAGAAAAAGGTGACTACACGATCGTCCCTTACATCTTGATAGTCAGATGAAGACGATTTATACCGCTCAATATTATCCATTCTTGGATTGGTGATTTCAAACCCTGAAGGAAAGATTTGAGTAAGTGCCATATTTTCATAATCAGGCAAAATACCCGGGTGTTTTATATACACTTGCGCCACAATATCCTGATTTTGTTTTATGTTCGAAATATCAACAGGGTTGCCTTGAAGGTCAGTATAGTTTATTTTCATTGTTAAATTATCGGCTCCTGTTTTTTCATAAGTGAGCGGTTTGCCGTAATTGGATAATTCCACAATTAAACTATTGGTGTTTTTATTTACAACTGAAATGGGTTTATTAAAAGTGTTTACAGGAATGGTTACTGAACTTTTATTTGAGGAAATATGTTGCGTTTTGTTGCCAATTTTTATATCTGCACTAATATTTCCTTTACCATTCGCCAATACATATTTAGATAGAGCAAGTAATGAAAAAGCCGTTTCTTGCGTGCTCATCCAACGGTTTGAATTTAAGTTTTTGCTCAATGATTTTATGAGCGCATTTGTCATATTCCATTTTTTCATATTTACTAATGCGTATAATATAATGGCTTCATCCCTTATGTCAGATCCAAAGGTATACGACCAATCTCTGTACGGTAATATTTTTTTAATTTCTGCCGGCATCATTTTTTCGGCAATTGTTTTCTTGCCTGCCACATAATAGGCATTAACCAAAAGCCATTTAGAGATATTGCTCGAAAGACCATTTTCTCTTAACCGGTTCATTGCTCCAATTTCCGGTTTTCCTGCCAATGCAAGAGTAAATAAGCGATAAGCTTGAGTTAATTCCGATTTATATCCTGCATTATATTTTGGCGACCATTTATTGGCTTGATGTTTCTGATAATCCATCCATTTTTTAAGCATATTGGCAGGCAGTAAAAATCCTTTCTTTTTTGCTTCCAGCATAAAATGACCGGCGTAACTGGTTGCCCATTCGTGAATATCGGAGTTGCTCTCGGGCCAATAAGTAAACCCACCGGATGGTGTTTGGAACATTTTTAACCGTTTTAGGGTGTTTTCAATATTTGATTGCGTTTCATCTTTTTGAATTTTACTGAGCTCAACCAAATCATTGAGGTATAATTGAGGAAAAGCTGACGACACGGTTTGTTCAATACATCCGTACGGGTAATGAATTAAATAATTTAATCGGTGCCCTAAATTTAAATTCGGATAATTAGAAATTGTAATTTGTGCATGATTTGTTCCTTGTATTCCAATAGGTTTAATGATTGTATCCCATTTGCTTTTCAGTTTAACAATGCGAGTTTCTGAAATTTCGGGCGAAGGAATTTTTACATTCAGCGCAATATCATCATAAGCATTTTCACCATTTCCGGATACTGAAATGTGAACTTTGGCAACGCCAATTTTTCTGGCTGCTTCAAGAGTAAAGTAAACTACTTTTTCACCTTTATTATTAAATGTAATATTTTTGGAAGAAGCTCCGGTTACTTTTAAAAGTGAATTGGTTGAAATTTTTACCGATACATTTTTAACCTTGTTTTCCATTGCAAACACGGTAACAGGCACGGTTATTTTTTCGGTAGGGGAAAGCGTACGAGGCATTGTTCCCAATACCATCAAAGGTTTAACCACTCGAGTAGTTTTTTCTGCAGAACCGTATGCAAAATCCTTGTTTCCGGCTATAACCATGGTGCGAACTGATCCAATGTAGTTGGGAATAGAAATTTGATGTTTATTTGTGCTGTTTGATGATAATTCAAAAGGCCCTAAAAATCTGACCATTGGTTTAAAACGATTAATTTTTTTAGTACCCGGCTTTATTAATTCTTCGTCTCCACCAATAGCATAAACACCTGCAAGTTCGCCATTAAAAGCTCCCATTACAAAGCGATACATATCATAGGTTTTTACGCCAAGCGCTTCTGTTGCATAAAAGTATTTCCAAGAGTTGGGCGTTTTAAAATTGGTTAAATCCAGCAACCCTTCATCAACTAATGCAATGGTGTAGGTCATAGGTTTTCCTTCTTTTTCTGAAATTTTAATAGTTGTTTCTGTTTCAGGACGAAGCTTATCGGGCATATTGATTACCGGTGTCAAATGCGTGTTGGGGTCTTCAATAAAAACTCTCCTGATTCCGTACAAACGGATGGGCCTGTCGTTTTCCGAATGATTGTAGGGTTGAATATAAGATATGTGAATATAGACATTAGGTGCCATTTCAGGCGTTGTTTCAATCTCAACCGTGTGATTATCTTCAGATAATTCTTGCCAAAAAGAAGATATAATTTTTGAGCCGTTTTCAACACTAATAAGTGCTTTGGCTTTGTTAGCGGGTAAATTAAGCGTAACAGTTTCTCCCGGCGAATATTTTTCTTTGTCTGTTGAGAATGAAAGCATTTCCGCGGCTTCGGGTGCAACTTTATCGTCGTTCCAAAAATCGTTGTAAGAGGTGTAAAATATTTGCCCTGTACTGTGTCCGGACTCAATGTCGGTTATCCGAATAAATTTTCTTCCCCAAGTGGGCTGTGGGAATTTTAATTCATACATAACTCGTCCGTTCTTAGATTCTACATAGTCGTAGATTATTTTTTTAGAACTGTTGGAACGAATATAATAACCCAAATTTTCATCGCCATCGCGTTGCCACCACCAACGCCATGAAATTTCGTAAACTTCAATTTTTAAATTTCTTCCCGAAACCGGTTTTCCGTTTTCATTCAACGTTACTATTGGAATTAAGGTTGGTTTTTCACTGTCTATACTGTTATTCCAACCGGTTCCTGCGGGTATTTTCAATCCCACGTATGTGGTGTATGGCGAAAAAGGAATAGTCGTACGATTTATACTGAAATCTCCTCCGGGTTCAAATACGCGCGATTTTAAATGTACATTCACCATACCGGGTGCATCGTTAATTTTTATATTCAAAGGAATAGATGCATTGCCTTGTTCATTTAGTTTTCCATCAAATATGGTTTTTTCTTCTTCCCACAAACTTTTCGACGGGTCGTCAAAATTGTAATCTTCGTATTTTTCAAAAGATGTTTTGCCTTTTGCCAAGCGCATTTCTACAATTGCTTTGTAATTTGCGGCGCTTCCTCCGTGAAGCCATTCGGCATGCAGTTGCAAGGTTTGATTAGTAGGTGAGAGAATTTTGTTTTGATGATTAAATAGTATTTTTAAACGGTTTGGTTTTACTGTTTCTATTTTTATTGATTTTGTAAAGGAATTTGCACCAACTTTTATTTTTGCCAACCAATTGCCTGTAGGAGCATCAATAGGTGTAGATGTGCGGAAATCGTAAAAATTATTGACCGATGTTGTTTTTACTTTTCGGGCAAACAATTGATTGTTGGGAGTGTAGAGTTCCATTACTACAGGGTGATTAGGACTGAGTGTTTTGTTTTTATCTTCTAAAATAAAACTGATATACAAGCTGTCTCCTGGACGCCATACGCCTCTTTCGGTGTAAATAAAACCTTTTACACCTTTATTGAGTTTGTATCCGTTTACATCAAAAGCGCTTGTAGATAATGCCGAACCGTCATCCAAACGTAAGTATCCGTATTCGTTGCCTTTTCTGGCTACCAATAAAAATGGCTTTTTCTTAATATCGGCAGTAACCGTTCCTTCATTGTCGGTTGTTCCTTTAAAAATAAGCTGTTTTTGATAATTATAGATAGATACGTCAACATTTTCTTCCGATTCAAGAGTCAATAAATCGGTAATGTAAATTCTCAATTGATGTTGATTATCTTCTTTGGCTATTATTCCAAAATTGGATGCAAAAATATTTTGAGCGATTCTGTGCTCTCGGTTATAGTAATATGATTTTTTGCACGGATTTTCCCTATTTTTGTAATCGTAGTAATAATAATCGTATTCATCGTCATAATAGTAGTAATAATTATTTTCCGGACCTTCTACATTATTTAAATCTTCATCATCGTATGAGGCTAATTCTATGTCGGTTAAGTTATCATTTGTGTCTTCTTCGTCGCAATCATAAAGTGAATGTTTTTTTTCGAAAGAAATAGAAACGCGATAAATAGCTCCCGGCTCAACATTAATTAGTTTGGTCAGGTCAATGCCGAAATTGTTCCAAGAACCATAATTTATCTTTTTATCGGATGTAAGTTCAACTTCTCCTTTGTAAACCACTCTGCCTGTTCGTGTAAGTTCTCTATTATCGTCAAATTGGTTTGTTTGAAAAAATTGATGAATATTATTTTCGAAGATTTTAAAAATCTTCACATTAACGGCTTTTAAGTTAACTGCCTGAAAAGGAAAAATTACTTGATTTGACTTTGGTAGAATTACTCCTTTGTTAACGGCACTTACATTGGGTTTTAAATTTACAAATGTGACTTTTTTTGAAACCTCTTTTTGTAGTGGTTTGTGTATTACATTTTTTACAAGCGTAGTAATGATGAGTTTTTTCTCACCTTTCAAACGAGTTTTTGGGAAAATTTTCACGGCATTGCCTTCAACCGATAGTTTAATGTCTTCACCCGATTCAAAATAAATTAACCCATTCAAGTCCTGATTCGGATCTATCGGATCCGAAAAATAAACATAAACAATTTGATCAGGAGATTGTTTTACTACAATATTAAGCACGGAAAAATCATTAATTCCGGGAATTTTCACCTTTTCTTGTAATTGGTTTACTGTGGGTAAAACATCTTCATCCAAACTGATTTCTACATACGATGTTTTTTCTTCACGTTTAATACTGTCAACCGTAAATAAATGCGTATTTAAGTCTTCATTATGCGTCCATCGCACATTTTTTTGAACGCCGTTTTGCGAAACACTTAATGCTTGTTCTATTTTTTCTATGTCTGCATAATCGGATAATATCAATTCACCATTCAAAATATTCCAAGTCAAGTCAGTGTTAGAATACGATTCTATTCCTTTTGTAGAAAGTTCAGCAAATAGCGGTTTGGTTTTAAATTCAAAGTGAAATTCAGCCAACTCGTCAGGAACATTTATTATTTCTTTCAGATGAAAAATCCCTTTAAAAGATACGTTACTCGGCAGCAATCCGACAGGTTCAAAAATAATGGTTCGGTTATCTTGCCAATACGCATTTCCTTCAATTTTAGGGTCGAACTCAAATATCCCTTCCGGTAAATCAATTTTTTTGGTTTGTTCTTCAGCCAATCGAATAATTATAACATCATTGTTTGAAATAACACCTGATGTATAGGCAGAAATATAAGGTATAAACTGTTCGTTATTTTTATCTTCAGATGTATCCTTACAACTGCTAATAAACAAAGTGATAAAAATAAGTGGAAGAATAACAAGGTATTTTCTCATAATAAATTTATAAAAAGGTTAAAAGGTAAAAATAAAAATATTTTATTAATTATAAAAAAATGAAACTGATTTGAATCATTTTTCAATATAAACAATAATCAGTATATTTCGGCTATGAAAAAAAAGCCGTGGTATAATTATTGGAATCCGCCTTATAAAAGCGACGAACCCAATTACTTTCCGTCCGAAAATTTTGCTTGGGCACAAACGGTAAAAAAATATTATCCTCAAATAAAAAAAGAACTACTTGATTTAATTAACGAAAGAAACGGGCAATTATTCCCTTATTATTCAAAAGCCGTTAATACAAATGCCGAAGATTGGCAAACGTTGGCATTTAAAACATGGGGAATTGATGTGCCTGATAATTTGAATAAATGTCCATCGGTGAAAAAATTGCTCAACGAAATTCCTCAAATGGTTTCGGCATCGGTAAATATGTTGATGCCCAACAGTGAGTTGGCACTTCATCAAGGCGACAGCGACAGTTTTTACCGTTGTCACTTGGGAATTTCCATTCCGGCAACTTATCCCGACATGGCTTTTGAAGTAGAAGGTGAACCCAAATCGTGGGAAGAGGGTGAGATATTAATTTTTTTGGATGCCAAAAATCACCGAGCATGGAATAAAGCAAATAAAATTAGAATAATATTTGTTTTTGATATAATAAAAGATGAATACTTAGTGCAAAAAGAAGAAATTTGTTTTAATGTTAGAGCATTTTTGTTATTGCAATGGATTGATAGTAAATTTAAAGGGTTTGATAAATTACCTAAGTGGATACATCGATGTGTTTTCGTTGTTATAAAGCAATTCTTAAGGCTTATCTATCCTTATCAAAGAAAAAAGGGCGTAATTTTAAATCATTCTTGAAATGAATAATTCTGAAAAAATATATTATTCTTTCATACATCGTGAAAAATATGAAGGATCATGTCCTGAATATTTCAATAAAGAAGAATATGATTGGGTTAAAAAGATTGAAGATGATTATAAAATTATTGAAAATGAGTATTTAAATTTTTTTGATGCAAATCATCAATTAAAACCATATTTTGCAAAAGGCTTAGTAGAAAAGGAAAGTTCATGGCGTACTTACCCACTTTATACATGGGGTGTGAAATATTATTCAAAATGTCAAAACTTTAAAAATACAATAGAGTTATTAGAAAATATACCTGGGCTGGTCTCAGCCTCTTTTAATTTACTTGAACCACATTCAAATATTGCTCCTCATTATGGAGATACTAATGCAATTATTCGTTGCCATTTAGGGTTGGAAATTCCAGGCGAATTACCTCAAATTGGATTTGAAGTGAATGGCAAGCAAAGGTCATGGCGAAAAGGAGAAGTTTTAATGTTTTGCGATGCTTATTATCATAAAGCTTGGAATAATACTGAAAAAAAACGTGTTATATTACTTTTTGATGTAATAAGACCGGAATTTATCCACAAAAAAGATTGGATATGCAGTCGAATATTAGCAAGTTTTTTATTACAGTCAATAGCACAAAAATTGCCATTTTTAAGTAAATCGCCACTAATTATACAATATGCAATGTATCAGTTGGCAGCAGTTTTAGCTTATATTTTTGTTCCAGTACGTAATTATGTGTTAGAATTATTCTATTCCTGAAATTTTTTTCGCTGCTTTAATCGTTAGTCTCTGCAACTTTATCGGAAGTTGGAAAAATAATTTTTTCATCAAGGGAAATCCATATATTAAAATAAATAAAGGACGGTGAAGCAATTCAATTGTAATTTTATCGATCAAAGAAAATTTTTGAAACAAAGGTTCATACCCAAATAATTTACCGGTTTCTCCACAATAATAATCCAATAACTTTATCTCCTCTTTAGTAAGTTCTTTTTTCCATTTTTCTTTAATTGAAGAATCTATTGGTTTGTTAGAGTTTCCATGCCATTTTAGTTGACTGTCAATAGTTTTTTTGTTAATTTTTAGTTTAGTGTAATCAATATATGAAAATTCATAATGTTTTAACATTTTATCTTCATACTCAAGTTCTAAAAAATCACATATTTTTTCAATTGTTTGTTTTGGAGCAGTAACTAAGTCTTCATATTTTATTAGAATAGACTTATTAGGATGTTGTTTTATAAATTCTAAAATTTTGTTTTGCTGAATAAACCATGAAATTCCGATAGCTTTTACAAAATATTTTTTTACTTTTTTTATTGAATTGAACCTTCCGCGATAATCTCTAGTAATAAAAATAAATTTAGAATGCTTAAATGCATTATTAAGCTTTATAAGCTCATAAATATAATGAGGATTTTTATCGATAAAACATGAAATATTATTTTTCGAGTCAGAGATATTATTATAAGAATAAAATATATGTAAGATTAATTGATTGAAAGTTAAATTATTTTGATTCGCAGAAAGATTTTGATATAATTTAGGCTCATTAATATTCCAAATGTATTTATTTATAGTAAGTAGATTCCATAAATTATTTATTATTATCTTTATTTCTTTTTCAGAAAATGATTTTCTATCACTAAAATGATTTATGTAACTGGTTAAGAAAAGTTGTTCAGCTGTAGGAGCAACTATTTTACTGTTGCAGTTTAATATTTTTGTTAAAACTGTTGTTCCAGATCGAGAACTACCTACAAGAAAACAAAAATTCATTTTGTCAATGAAATTATTTGAAATCATAAAGTTTTTTTAAATTTTTTTATTAAAATTTTTATTGATAATGGGGTTATATAATATATTCTCAATAGAACAATTTTCTTCAGATAAGAATAAAAAACAAATAACCAATCGGCTATAGATAACTTTATTTCGCTTTCATTAGAATCATAACCTAATTTTTTAGCATTAGAGAATGTGATCTTATCAATTTTGTTTAGATTTTTATCCGATATATTGTTTTTCCATTCACTCAAATACTTTTTGTCAATTGGATTTAAAAGCCCTGAGTGAAAATCTTTCAAATTATTTTTAAACTTCTGAGAAATTTGTTTGCTGCTTTCATTTAAAATTTCATTAAAGTGTTTTGAATAGTCGCTAAAAGAGTCGATTAACGGCACGTTTAAAAAGCTGTATATTTTATTAAGTGTTTTTAATGGATAATTTACAAGATCCTCATAATGAATAATTAATTTTTTTGAGTCCTCAATATTATTATTTAGGACTTTGCTCGTATACATTTTCCAAACATTTGAATGGTAGACTACACTTTCAGTATTTTCAATTTTCCTTTTACAACATGAATAAACATTTGCTTTAGGGTCTCTTACAAGAAATATAAATTTAGAGTTAGGAGTAATATTTTTAATTGTATTTAGATGGTAAGCAAATTTTAATTGTTTATCTACAATTATCTTAACGGTGTCTTTTTTCTTTTGAGGTAAAAAATGTAAATATATAATTTTACACAATGATAAATAGTCTATAATACCTTGTTTGCTTATGTATTCTGATGAAATTTCTATAATCGATTCTTTTGCCTTTTTTTTATTTGTATAATAAAGATCCAGATTGTTTTCTTGAATATTCCAAAAATACTCAAAAAACAAGTCGACCTTTTTTATATTGTCAAAAACAACATTTTTAAATTTTTTATTAAGGTACAAAAAAAAAGGCTCTTCAGATGTGCTTAGTATTTGAGGGTGAGAATTAAGAATTGCAAACAATAAAGTACTACCAGTGCGTTCTTTTGCAATTAAAAAATGTAAATCAATATTTTTAACATCTGGTTGAATCATGTAACAAAGTAAAAAAACTTTTATGCATTTTAGTCAATAAAACCGGGGAAATTCTCATCTTTGCCGTCTAGTAATTAAAATTGATAAAAAAAATTAACAAAGAGTTGTTTAAATAAAAAATTATTGTACTTTTGCACTCCCATTTTTGGGAGTAGTGTGTATTTAAACTAATTAAAATTATGCCAACAATACAACAGTTAGTAAGAAAAGGAAGAACGCAGATTACCAAAAAAAGTAAGTCTGCAGCATTAGATTCATGTCCGCAAAGACGTGGTGTTTGTGTAAGGGTTTATACTACAACGCCAAAAAAACCAAACTCGGCTATGCGTAAAGTAGCAAGGGTTCGTTTAACAAATGGTAAAGAAGTGAATGCTTACATACCCGGAGAAGGACATAACTTGCAAGAGCATTCAATCGTGTTGGTACGCGGAGGTCGTGTGAAAGATTTGCCGGGTGTTCGTTATCATATTGTACGTGGTGCGTTAGATACAGCAGGAGTAGAAGGACGTACACAAAGACGTTCAAAATATGGAACTAAAAGACCAAAGAAATAATTATTAAATAATATCAGTAACGACTGAATTATGAGAAAAACTAGAGCAAAAGAAAGAAGATTACTTCCCGATCCAAAATTTAACGATGTGGAAGTTACACGTTTTGTTAACCATATGATGTTAGATGGTAAAAAAACAAAAGCATTAAAAATATTTTATGACGCTATTGCGATTGTAGATGAAAAAATTCCGGAAGAAAACGGATTGGATGTATGGAAAAAAGCGTTGTTAAATGTTACGCCTCAAGTAGAGGTTCGCAGTAGAAGGATTGGGGGGGCAACTTTCCAAATTCCGCAACCTATTCGTGATAGCAGAAAAACATCTATGGCAATTAAATGGATGATAAATTTTGCTCGCAAAAGAAATGAAAAAGGAATGGAGAATAAATTAGCCGGAGAAATTATCTCGGCTTATAAAGAAGAGGGTGGAGCGTTCAAGAAAAAAGAAGATACGCACAGAATGGCAGAAGCAAACAAGGCATTCTCACATTTTAGATTTTAATTAACAGAATATATTTTTAACAACAATGGCAAGAGACTTAAAATACACTAGAAATATCGGTATCATGGCGCATATCGATGCCGGTAAAACAACCACTACAGAGCGTATTTTGTATTACACAGGATTATCGCACAAAATTGGAGAAGTACACGATGGTGCTGCAACAATGGACTGGATGGAGCAAGAGCAAGAGCGAGGAATTACCATTACTTCTGCAGCAACAACAACCAAATGGAAATATCGTGGTGAGGAGTATAAAATGAATATTATCGATACTCCCGGCCACGTTGACTTTACCGTAGAAGTAGAGCGTTCATTACGTGTATTGGATGGTGCGGTAGCATTATTTTGTGCAGTAGGTGGTGTTGAACCTCAGTCAGAAACAGTATGGCGTCAAGCAGATAAATATAAGGTGCCAAGAATTGGTTTCGTAAATAAAATGGACCGATCCGGTGCTGATTTCTTCCGTGTTGTTGAAGAAGTAAAAGAACGATTGGGAGCCAAGCCGGTTCCATTACAAGTTCCTATTGGGGCTGAAAATGAATTTAAAGGTGTGGTTGATTTGATCAACATGAGAGGAATTGTTTGGAACGAAGAAGATATGGGAATGACATTTACAGAAGTTCCAATTCCTGAAGAATTAAAAGATGATGTTGAAAAGTGGAGAAATTTCTTAGTAGAGGCTGTTGCTGAAAGTGATGAAGAATTAATGGAAAAATTCTTCGAAGATTCAGACTCTATTACCGAAGATGAAATGTTAAGAGCCATTCGTAAAGCAACCATTAATATGGAAATTACGCCAATGCTTTGCGGTTCGGCTTTCAAAAATAAAGGTGTACAAACCATGTTAGATGCTGTGATGGCATTTTTACCGTCACCTGTAGATATCGAAGCAATTAAAGGAATCAATCCTAAAACAGAGCAAGAAGAAGAGCGTCATCCTGACGCAAAAGAACCTTTTGCAGGATTAGCTTTTAAAATTGCTACCGACCCGTTTGTTGGTCGCTTATGTTTCTTCCGTGCCTATTCAGGTACTTTAGAAGCCGGTTCTTATGTGTTAAACACACGTACAGATAAAAAAGAGAGAATCTCTCGTATTTTTCAAATGCACTCAAATAAACAAAATTCAATTCCAAAAATTGAAGCCGGTGATATTGGAGCTGCAGTAGGATTTAAAGATATTAAAACAGGAGATACGCTTTGTGACGAGAAACATCCTATTGTTCTTGAGTCAATGGAGTTCCCTGAGCCTGTAATTGGAGTTGCTATTGAGCCTAAAACTCAAGCAGATGTTGATAAATTAGGAAATGCGTTGAGTAAATTAGCTGAAGAAGATCCTACATTCCGTGTTCATACTGACGAAGATTCAGGGCAAACAGTAATTTCCGGAATGGGTGAGTTACACTTGGAGATTATTATCGATCGTTTAAAACGAGAATTTAAAGTAGAATGTAACCAAGGTGCTCCTCAAGTTGCTTATAAAGAAGCTATCACCGGGTCTGTTGAACACAAAGAAGTTTATAAGAAACAAACTGGTGGTCGTGGTAAATTTGCCGATATTTATGTGCGCATTGAACCGGTTGAAGATGGTAAAGAAGGACTTGTATTTATTAACGAAATTAAAGGTGGTAACATTCCAAGAGAATTTATTCCTTCTGTAGAAAAAGGTTTTAAAGATGCCATGAATAATGGTGTACTTGCCGGTTACCCAATGGATAGCTTAAAAGTAACGTTGATAGATGGTTCTTACCACGCTGTCGATTCAGATCAATTATCTTTCGAAACAGCTGCTAAATTAGCATATAGACACGCTTTGCCTAAAGCAAATCCAATTTTATTGGAACCAATCATGCATTTAGAAGTTGTTACTCCTGAAGAAAATATGGGTGATATTGTTGCCGACTTGAACAGACGTAGAGGTCAAATCGAAGGAATGGATGACAGAGCAGGCGCAAAAGTGATTAAAGCGAAAGTTCCATTATCGGAAATGTTCGGTTACGTAACTGCTTTACGTACTATATCTTCAGGTAGAGCATCATCAACAATGGTATTTAGCCATTATGCAGAATGCCCTAAAAATATTGCTGATGAAGTTATAGCAAAAGCACAAGGAAAAGTAGAAGCTTAATAAATTATATAAATCATTTATAGAAATGAGCCATAAAATTAGAATAAAATTAAAATCATACGATTACAATTTGGTTGATAAATCAGCCGAAAAAATCGTAAAAACAGTAAAATCAACTGGAGCTGTGGTTAGTGGTCCAATTCCATTACCAACGCATAAGAGAATTTTTACTGTATTGCGTTCTCCACACGTAAATAAAAAATCAAGAGAACAATTTCAATTATGCGCTTACAAACGTTTAATTGATATATACAGTTCATCATCAAAAACAGTTGATGCATTGATGAAACTTGAATTACCAAGTGGTGTTGATGTAGATATTAAAGTGTAATTATTAAAACCATTATAAAATGCCTGGATTAATAGGAAAGAAAATTGGAATGACTAGCGTTTACAGTGCCGAGGGTAAAAACATGCCATGCACAGTGTTAGAAGCTGGTCCTTGTGTAGTAACGCAAGTTAAAACACAAGATAAAGATGGGTATGAGGCAGTGCAACTGGCTTACGGTGAGCGTAAAGAAAAAAACACACCAAAAGCATTGTTAGGTCATTTCAAAAAAGCAAAAACAAGTCCTAAATTCAAACTTGTAGAATTTAACGGATTTGAAGAAGAAAAAGCAGTTGGCGATATCGTAACTGTTGAATTATTCGAAGAAGGAGAATTTGTTGATGTAGTAGGAACATCAAAAGGTAAAGGTTTTCAAGGTGTTGTAAAACGTCATAACTTTGCCGGTGTTGGTGGTCAAACTCACGGACAACACAATAGAAACAGAGCTCCCGGTTCATTAGGAGCAGCTTCTACACCTTCAAGAGTATTTAAAGGAATGAAAATGGCCGGAAGAACCGGTGGTGAAAGAGTAACCGTTACAAATCTTGAAGTAATCAAAGTATATCCTGAAAAAAACCTTATCGTAGTAAAAGGTTCTATTCCGGGAAGTAAAGGTTCTTACGTTATCATTAAAAAATAAACCGCTGAAAGATGGAATTAACAGTAAAAAATATAAATGGGAAAGATACCAAAAAGAAAGTATCCATTAATGATACAATCGTAGGTATTGAACCAAACGATCACGCGATATACTTGGATGTTAAACAACATCTGGCAAACCGTCGTCAAGGTACTCATAAAACTAAAGAGAGAGGTGAAGTAGCCGGAAGTACTCGTAAAATTAAAAAACAAAAAGGTACAGGTACAGCACGTGCAGGAAGTATAAAATCTCCTTTGTTTGTTGGTGGTGGTAGAATATTCGGTCCAAAACCAAGAAATTACGGATTCAAACTTAATAAAAAAGTTAAGCAACTTGCCAGAAAGTCGGCTTTAACCTATAAAGCTAAAGCTGAAGGTTTAATGGTGATAGAAGACTTAAATTTCGAAGCGCCAAAAACCAAGCAAATGGCTGAAATTATTAAAAATTTCAATTTATCAAATAAAAAATCACTTTTAGTGCTTCCGGAATCAAATAATAATGTATATTTGTCGTCCCGAAATTTAGAGGGGGTAAAAGTAGTAACCGTTTCAGAATTAAATACATACGATATTATGAATGCAAATGGTGTACTATTAGCGGAAAGTTCTGTTGAAAAATTAAATAATATTTTAGGATAATGAGACCAGTAGATATTATCATAAAACCGATAGTGTCGGAAAAAATGACCGACTTGGGAGAAAAATTAAATCAATATGGATTTATTGTAAATCCCAAAGCTAACAAATTACAAATTAAAGATGCGGTTGAGCAACTTTATAATGTATCGGTTGAAAGCGTTAATACCATGGTTTATCCGGGGAAAAGTAAGAGAAGATATACCAGAACCCGAATAGAGCAAGGTAGAACAAATAAATATAAAAAAGCTATTGTTACATTAACAAATGGTGAGTCAATAGACTTTTTTAGCGCGATTTAAAAATTAATTATTAACTATACGGGGGCTCCAACCCTCTAAAGATATAAACAAAAATGGGAGTAAAAAAATTAAATCCAATCACGCCTGGAACAAGGCATAGAATTGTTAACACATTTGATGATGTTACCACTTCAACACCCGAAAAATCACTTTTAGTGAAAAAATCAAAATCGGGTGGACGTAATAACAGCGGTAAAATGACTATGCGCTATATTGGTGGAGGTCATAAGCAAAAATACCGTGTTATTGACTTCAAAAGAGATAAAGACAACATTCCTGCCGTAGTAAAATCAATAGAATACGATCCAAACAGAACTGCACGTATTGCTTTATTGGTATATAAGGATGGTGAAAAGAGGTATATTATTGCACCAAACGGATTAAAAGTTGGTCAAGAAGTAATCTCCGGAAAAAACGTAGATCCTGAAGTTGGAAACACCTTACCGTTAGAAAATATTCCTTTAGGTACAATAATTCATAATATCGAGGTGCGTCCCGGTCAAGGAGCTAAAATAGCACGCAGTGCAGGATCTTATGCACAATTATCAGCAAAAGATGGTAAGTATGCAATTGTTAAGTTACCTTCCGGTGAAACAAGAATGATTTTAATTTCTTGTAAAGCAACAGTTGGAACAGTGTCGAATTCTGAGCATAACTTAACTCGTTTAGGTAAAGCCGGTGCTAATCGCTGGTTAGGACGTCGTCCACGTGTACGTGGTGTTGTTATGAACCCTGTTGATCACCCAATGGGTGGTGGTGAAGGTAGAGCTTCAGGAGGACACCCAAGATCACGCAAAGGTATACCGGCAAAAGGTTACAAAACACGTAGTAAAAAGAAAGAATCGAATCGTTATATTATTGAACGCAGAAAGAAATAATTTAAGCAATGAGTAGATCATTAAAAAAACCACCATTTGTGCATTATAAATTAATGCAAAGAGTATTGGAAGCTCAAGAATCAGGAAAGAAAAGTGTTATTAAAACTTGGTCTAGAGCATCAATGATAACACCTGAATTTGTAGGGTTAACAATAGCTGTACATAACGGAAATAAATTTATTCCGGTTTATGTAACTGAAAACATGGTAGGGCATAAATTAGGAGAATTTGCTCCAACAAGAACCTTCCGTGGTCATGGTGGAAATAAAAAGAAAAAATAAAAAATAATTACAAATGGGCGCTAGAAAGAAAAATAGAGCAGAACAAATAAAAGAGGCAAAAAAGCAAATAGCATTCGCTAAATTAAATAATTGCCCAACTTCTCCTCGCAAAATGCGTAAAGTTGCCGATATGGTACGAGGCGAAGATGTGTTTAAAGCGTTAAACATTTTGCAATATGCTCCTCAAGAAGCTTCTAATCGTTTATTAAAACTTTTACGTTCGGCAATTGCCAACTGGGAAGCTAAAAACGAAGGGAAACAACCGGAAGATGCAAATCTTTTTATCAAAGAAATCAGAGTAGACTCTGCTCGTATGTTAAAAAGAATTCAACCGGCTCCTCAAGGTAGAGCACACAGAATAAGAAAAAGATCAAATCACGTAACTATTATATTAGACGAAAAATAAACGAATAATGGGACAAAAGGTTAATCCGATAGCAAATAGATTAGGAATCATCAAAGGATGGGATTCAAACTGGTTTGGCGGTAATGATTATGTAGCCAAAATCGGTGAAGATTATAAAATTAGAGAATACTTAAATGCTCGTTTGCGTAAAGCATCTGTATCTAAAATTATAATCGAAAGAACTTTGAAGTTAATTACCGTAACCATTCATACGTCACGTCCCGGTGTAATTATCGGTAAAGGTGGTTCTGAAGTTGATAAATTACGTGAAGAGCTTAAAAAAATCACCAATAAAGGTGTACAGTTAAATATATACGAAATTAAACGTCCTGAACTTGATGCTCGATTGGTAGCTGATAGTGTTGCACGTCAAATCGAAGGAAGAATTTCTTTCCGCCGTGCTGCAAAAATGGCTGTATCATCAGCCATGAGAATGGGAGCCGAAGGAATTAAAGTGATGGTATCAGGAAGACTAGGTGGTGCAGAAATGGCACGTTCGGAATTTTATAAAGATGGTCGTATTCCATTACATACTTTCCGTGCCGATATTGATTATGCTTTATCTGAAGCACATACAACTTACGGACGTATTGGAGTAAAAGTATGGATTTGTAAAGGTGAAGTATATGGTAAGCGCGATTTATCTCCAAACATTGGAATGACTAAGACCGGTGGTGGAAAGAGAAGACCAAAAAGAAAATAATTTTTAATTGTAAAATTGAAGTACAATGTTACAACCAAAAAGAACGAAATACAGAAAAATGCAAAAGGGCCGCATGAAAGGTGTAGCTCAGAGAGGAAATCAAATAGCTTATGGTTCATTTGCCATTAAATCTTTGGATACCAAATGGATTACAGCTCGCCAAATTGAAGCTGCTCGTATTGCATTAAACCGTTATATGAAGAGAGAAGGACAAGTGTGGATTAGAATATTTCCAGACAAACCAATTACCAAAAAACCTCAAGAGGTACGTATGGGTAAAGGTAAAGGTAACCCGGAATATTGGGTAGCTGTTGTTAAGCCCGGAAGAATACTTTTTGAAGTTGATGGTGTACCGGTAGAGGTTGCTCAAGAAGGATTGCGTTTAGCCGCTCAAAAATTACCCGTAAGAACTAAATTTGTTGTAAGAAGAGATTACAAAGCATAAAATATATTTGAAGATGAAAAATGCTGATATACACGGATTATCAATGGATGACTTGCAAGAAAAGTTGTATGAATTAGAAGAGAAGTTGTTAAAACTTAAATTAAATCATGCAGTTTCTGAAATTGAAAATCCAATGCAAATAAGAAATACACGACGTTTAATTGCACGTGTAAAAACAGAAATTAGAAAAAGAGAATTAGCTGAAAATTAATACAAATGAAAGCAGGAAGAAATTTACGAAAAGAACGAGTTGGTGTTGTAACCAGCAACAAAATGGATAAATCCATTGTTGTTATGGTTGAACGTAAAGTAAAGCACCCCATATATGGAAAATTCGTAAAAAAAACAACTAAGTTCATGGCACATGATGAAAAAAATGACTGTAACATCGGTGATACAGTTCGCATCATGGAAACACGCCCTTTGAGCAAAAACAAATGTTGGAGATTAGTAGAAATCGTAGAAAGAGCTAAATAGTTATGATACAACAAGAATCAAGATTAAAAGTAGCTGACAACAGCGGAGCAAAAGAAGTACTTTGCATAAAAGTACTTGGAGGTACTCGTAGAAAGTATGCTTCTATCGGTGACAAAATTGTTGTTACCGTAAAGCAAGCTACACCCTCTGGTAACGTAAAAAAAGGTACGGTTTCAAAAGCAGTAATCGTACGTACTAAAAAAGAAGTACGCCGTCCTGATGGTTCTTATATTCGTTTTGATGATAATGCAGTAGTATTATTGAATAATGCTGACGAAATTAGAGGAACTCGTATTTTCGGACCGGTTGCCAGAGAATTAAGAGAAAAAGATTATATGAAAATTGTTTCATTAGCACCTGAAGTGTTATAAAATTTTTGAGTGATGGCAAAATTGCATGTAAAAAAAGGAGATACCGTTAAAATAATTGCTGGAGAATCAAAAGGTGTTATTGGTGTAATCAAAGAAGTAATGCCTTCTAAACAACGTGTTTACGTTGAAGGTGAAGGAGTGAAAAAACTTAAAAAACACCAAAAACCAAATGCTAAATTTCCGGAAGGCGGTATCATCGAAATCGATACACCAATACATATTTCAAATGTTATGGTTATCGATCCAAAAGAAAACGTTCCGACTCGTATAGGTCGCAAACGTGATGAAAATGGTAAATTAGTTAGATATTCTAAAAAATCAGGGGAGGTATTGAAATAATGAGTTACGTTCCAAGATTAAAACAACAGTATAAAGAGCAGATTATTCCTGCTTTAAAAGAAAAGTTTCAGTATAAATCGATAATGCAAGTACCAAAAATCGAAAAGATTGTTATCAGTCAAGGAGTTGGTGCTGCAGTAGCCGATAAGCGTTTAATCGATTATGCTGTAAATGAAATGACATTAATTTCAGGTCAAAAGGCTGTACCAACTTATTCTAAGAAAGATGTTTCTAACTTCAAACTTAGAAAAGGTATGCCAATTGGAGCAAAAGTTACCTTACGTGGTGATAAAATGTATGAGTTTTTAGACAGACTTATTGCTGTAGCATTACCACGAACTCGTGACTTTAGAGGTATCAACCCAAAAGGATTTGACGGACGAGGTAATTATACTTTAGGTGTTAAGGAACAGATCATATTCCCTGAAATTGATATCGATAAAATTAATCGCGTAAACGGTATGGATATTACTTTTGTAACCACTGCCGAAACCGATGAAGAAGCATTTGAATTGTTAAACGAATTTGGATTACCATTTAAGAAAAAATAAGATACTATGGCTAAAGAATCAATGAAAGCTAGAGAGCGCAAAAGAATTAGAATGGCTGCCAGATATGCTGATAAAAGAGCCGCTCTAAGAAAAGCTGCCAAAGAAGGTGATTGGGATGCAATGTTAGCATTACAAAGAGTACCTCGTAACTCAATGAAAATTAGAGTACATAATCGTTGCCAAATTACCGGAAGACCAAGAGGTTATATTCGTCAATTCGGAATTTCTCGTGTAACTTTCAGAGAAATGGCTTCAGCCGGTTTAATACCAGGAATAACTAAAGCAAGTTGGTAATACGAAATAAGTAAAAAATTAAAGAAATGACTGACCCAATAGCAGATTATTTAACCCGAGTTAGAAATGCAGTTGCTGCAAAGCATAAAGTAGTTGAAATTCCTGCATCTAACTTAAAGAAAGAAATTACTAAAATCCTTTTCGAAAAAGGATATATATTAAATTACAAGTTTATTGATGATAATAAGCAAGGAATTATTAAAATTGCATTAAAATATAATCCACGTACTAACGAACCGGCAATTAAAAACTTAGAGCGCATCTCTAAACCCGGTTTACGTAAATACTCCGGAGCCGATAGCTTACCACGTGTAATCAACGGTTTGGGTATTGCTATTCTTTCTACTTCTAAAGGTGTAATGACCGATAAGGAAGCTAGAAAAGAAAATGTAGGTGGAGAAGTTTTATGTTATGTTTACTAAAAATATTTGAAAATGTCACGAATAGGAAATGCACCAATAGAAATACCACAAGGAGTTACTGTTACAGTAAGTGATAAAAATGTTGTGACTGTAAAAGGTCCAAAAGGTGAACTTACTCAAACAGTTGACCCGGCTATTTCAGTAGAGGTTAAAGATAACGAAATCATTTGCTCTCGTCATACTGAGCAAAAGCACCATAAATCAATGCACGGATTATACCGTTCATTAATAAATAATATGGTTACTGGTGTTTCTACAGGATATAAAGTAGTTCAAGAACTTGTTGGTGTAGGTTACAGAGCTACTAATCAAGGACAACGCTTAGAGTTAGTATTGGGATTCTCTCACAATATTGTATTTGAATTACCAAAAGAAATTACTGTAAAAACAGAGTCGGAGCGTGGTAAAAATCCTAAAATTACTTTAGAATCGCACGATAAACAACTACTCGGACAAGTAGCGGCAAAAATTCGCTCTTTCCGTAAACCCGAACCTTACAAAGGAAAAGGTATTCGTTTTGAAGGTGAACAAATTAGAAGAAAAGCAGGTAAATCTGCAGCTAAATAATATTGAAAAATGGCACAGACTAAATTACAAAGAAGAGCAAAGATTAAGAAAAGAATCAGAAAGGTTGTTAAAGGTACTCCTGAAAGACCTAGACTTTCTGTTTACCGAAGCAATAAAGAAATTTACGCTCAAATTATTGATGATGTAAACGGGAAAACTTTAGTTTCTGCATCATCAAGAGATAAAGATATTGCTTCAAGCAAAGGAACAAAAAGTGAAATTGCTGCATTAGTTGGTAAAGCAATTGCTGAAAAAGCCGTTAAAGCCGGAATTTCTAAAATTTCATTCGACAGAAACGGTTATTTATATCATGGAAGAGTAAAAGCTTTAGCCGACGGTGCTAGAGAAGGAGGTCTTGATTTTTAATAATTAAAATATTATGGCAAGAAAAACAAATACCAGAAAAGTTAGATCGGCAGAGATCGAATTAAAAGATAAATTAGTAGCAATTAATCGTGTTACTAAAGTAACCAAAGGTGGTCGTCATTTCAGTTTCTCTGCAATCGTTGTTGTAGGAAATGAAAACGGAGTGGTTGGACACGGATTGGGAAAAGCTAATGAGGTAACCGAAGCGATTAGTAAAGCTATTGATGATGCTAAGAAAAACTTAATTAAAGTTCCGGTTATTAACGGAACAATTCCACACGAGCAATTAGCTAAGTCAGATGGAGCTTTAGTTTTTATGAAACCGGCATCAGAAGGTACCGGGGTAATAGCCGGAGGTGCAATGCGTGCTGTATTTGAAAGTGTTGGAGTACATAATGTATTAGCAAAATCAAAAGGTTCTTCAAACCCTCATAATGTTGTAAAAGCTACTATCAAAGCCTTATCACAATTACGTGATGCTTATACTGTAGCAGAACAAAGAGGTGTTGATTTACAAACAGTTTTTAACGGATAATATCCAAAAAGTTATGGCAAAAGTTAGAGTAAAACAAGTAAGAAGTGCTATCAACAAACCGGTTGATCAAAAAAGAACCGTACAAGCTTTAGGTTTACGAAAATTAAACCAAGTTGTTGAGCACGAAGCAACTCCTCAAATTATGGGGATGATAAATAAAGTTAAACATTTGTTGGAAGTAGAAGAAATTAAATAATACATTGAATTATGGATTTATCAAATTTACAACCTGCCGAAGGTTCAGTACATAGAGAAAAAAGAATTGGTCGCGGTCAAGGTTCCGGAAGAGGAGGAACTTCTACTCGTGGACATAAAGGAGCCAAATCGCGTTCAGGATACTCTAAGAAAATTGGTTTTGAAGGTGGACAAATGCCTCTTCAAAGACGTGTACCTAAATATGGTTTCAAAAATATAAACCGCGTTGAATACAAAGGTATAAACCTTGATGTAATTCAAGCATTGGTTGAAAAATTCAATTTAGATACCATTGATAAGAATGTATTGGTAGAGCATGGTTTAGTATCTAAAAAAGATAAAGTTAAAATTTTAGGTCGCGGAGCAATAAATGCAAAAGTTACTTTAAAAGCTGATAAATTTTCAGCTTCAGCAAAAAGTGCTATTGAAGCTCAAGGTGGCGAAGCAATTGTAGAATAATTATTTAGATGAAAAGATTAGTTCAGAAAATAAGAGAAATATTCCAAATAGAAGATTTGCGTGTTAAAATAATTAACACGCTTATGCTTGTTGCAATATACCGTTTAGGTTCTTATGTAATCATTCCCGGTGTCGACTCTAATGCATTGGCGCAAGCGCAAGAAGCTGCAAGTCAATCCGGAGGAAACGGTATTACAGACTTATTAAATATATTTGCCGGAGGAGCTTTCTCCAGAGCATCTATTTTTGCACTTGGAATTATGCCGTACATTTCGGCATCGATAGTTGTTCAATTATTGGGAATGGCTATTCCTTATTTTCAACGCTTACAAAAAGAAGGTGAAAGTGGTCGTAGAAAAATGAACCAAATCACACGGTTTTTAACCATCGCAATAGTTGCTTTTCAAGCTCCGGGGTATATTGCCTCTCAAATTACAAGATATCAAGGTGTTGTACCAAATGACGGATTTTTATGGTGGTTCACAACCGTAATTTTACTTATTGCAGGTACTATGTTTGTTATGTGGCTGGGCGAAAGAATTACAGAAAAAGGTATTGGTAACGGTATTTCCTTAATCATTATGATTGGTATTATATCCAGATTACCTTTTGCTTTTGTTTCAGAGTTTGTTGCTAAAACAACATCAGGTGGAATTGTAATGTTGGTAATCGAGTTGGCGTTTTTACTGGGTGTAATTTTAGTATCTATATTATTGGTTCAAGGTACAAGAAGAATACCTGTACAATTTGCCAAACGAGTTGTCGGAAATCGTCAATACGGAGGTGTACGTCAATATATTCCTATTAAAGTAAATGCTGCCGGTGTAATGCCTATAATTTTTGCACAAGCAATTATGTTTATACCAATTACATTAGCCGGTTTTTCTGATTCTTTAACTGGTATTAGTGCTGCATTATCTGATTTTACCGGTTTTTGGTATAACTTTATTTTTGCACTGATGATTATAGCATTTACCTATTTTTATACTGCTGTTACCGTAAATCCAAAGCAAATGGCTGATGATTTAAAACGTAATGGAGGATTTATCCCTGGCGTTAAACCGGGTAAAAAAACGGCTGAATATTTAGATAATGTAATTTCTAAAATTACCTTACCGGGATCCATTTTCTTGGCATTTGTCGCTATATTACCTGCGTTTGCCAGTATGATGGGAATCAACGGACAGTTTGCTCAATTTTTTGGAGGAACGTCCTTATTGATTATGGTCGGTGTAGTTTTAGATACATTACAGCAAATAGAATCTCATTTATTGATGAGACATTACGATGGATTAATGAAATCCGGTCGAATTAAAGGTAGAGCGGGAGCATCTGCAGTTACTATGGCCGGTTAGAATATAAAGAGGGAAGATTAGATGGGAAAGATTTATTTAAAAACCGACGAAGAAATTGAATTGATTCGTCAAAGTTCTTTACTTGTTGGTAAAACATTAGCTGAAGTTGCTAAGTGGATTGAACCTGGAGTATCAACTAAAAAGTTAGATACTATTGCCGAAGAATTTATTCGCGATAATGGAGCTGTTCCAGGATTTAAAGGTTATGGCGGATTTCCTGCAACATTATGTGCTTCTAACAATGAAGCGGTTGTTCACGGAATTCCTAATGATGAACCTTTAAAAGAAGGAGATGTAATATCGTTGGATTGTGGTGTGATATTAAATGGCTTTTATGGTGATGTTGCTTACACTTTTGAAGTAGGAGAAGTTGCTCAAGAAGTACATCAACTTCTTGAAGATACTAAAGAATGTCTTCGAAGAGCAATAGAGCAAGCTGTTGTTGGTAAGCGTTTAGGTGATATCGGATATGCGGTTCAATCTTATGCAGAGTCTAAAGGTTACGGAGTAGTACGCGAATTGGTTGGACATGGTTTAGGGAGAGAATTGCATGAAGAACCTCAAGTTCCAAATTACGGACGAAGAGGACAAGGAATGAAATTAGTTGATGGGATGGTATTGGCAATTGAGCCTATGATTAATTTAGGAACAAGAGATATAATTCAACTAAATGACGGTTGGACAATTGTTACAAAAGACAGAAAACCTTCAGCACATTTTGAACATGATGTTGCTGTAAGAAATGGAAAAGCAGATGTTTTATCATCACATGAAGAAATTGAAAAAGTATTAAAAAGTAAAAAATAAATATGGCTAAACAAGCGTCAATAGAACAAGATGGAACAATAGTAGAAGCATTGTCAAATGCAATGTTTCGTGTAGAACTGGAAAATGGTCATATCATTACGGCTCATATCTCAGGAAAAATGAGAATGAACTACATTAAAATTTTGCCCGGTGATAAAGTAAAAGTAGAAATGTCACCGTATGATTTAACAAAAGGAAGAATTACTTACAGATATAAATAATAACGTTATGAAAGTTAGAGCATCAGTAAAAAAGAGAAGTGAAGACGATAAAATCGTTCGTAGAAAAGGACGAGTTTACGTAATTAATAAAAAGAATCCAAAACATAAACAACGTCAAGGATAATTAAAAACTGAAGATTTATGGCAAGAATTGCTGGTATTGATTTACCTAAAAACAAAAGAGGCGAGATAGGTTTAACCTACATTTTTGGTATCGGACGAAGTACTGCTCGCAAAATTTTACAAGAAACAGGTGTTCCATTAGATAAAAAAGTTGAAGAATGGAACGATGAAGAACTTTCTAAAATCAGAAAGTATATTACTGACAATGTAAAAGTAGAAGGTGCTTTACGTTCAGAAATTCAATTAAACATTAAGCGTTTAATGGATATTGGATGTTACCGTGGTATTCGTCATCGTGCCGGATTACCTTTGCGCGGACAACGTACCAAAAATAACTCCAGAACAAGAAAAGGAAAACGTAAAACTGTAGCAAACAAGAAAAAAGCTACTAAATAATAACTAAATAGTTAAGCAATTATGGCAAAGTCAACTGCTAAAAATAAAAAGAAGAAAAAAGTAAATGTTGAAGCGCACGGACAAGCGCACATTCAAGCAACATTTAACAACATTATTATTAGTTTAACCAATAATAATGGTCAAGTAATCTCTTGGTCTTCTGCAGGGAAAATGGGATTTAGAGGTTCAAAAAAGAATACTCCTTATGCAGCTCAAGTAGCAGCCGAAGATGCAGCTAAAGAAGCGTATGAATACGGATTGCGTAAAGTGAAAGTTTTTGTAAAAGGTCCGGGTGCAGGTAGAGAATCTGCAATAAGAACGTTACATAATAACGGAATTGAAGTAACAGAAATAGTTGATGTTACTCCATTACCACACAATGGCTGTCGTCCACCTAAAAGAAGAAGAGTTTAATATTTTAAAACAAATTAAGTAATGGCAAGATATAGAGGTCCTAAATCCAAAATTGCAAGAAAATTCAGACAACCGATTTTCGGTCCTGATAAAGCATTAGAAAAGAAAAACTATCCTCCCGGACAACATGGTCCAAGTAAAAGAAGAGGAAAACAATCTGAATACGCTATTCAGTTGGCCGAAAAACAAAAAGCAAAATATACATATGGAATTCTTGAAAAACAATTCCGTAATTTATTTAAAAAAGCTTCAAAATCACACGGTATTACCGGTGAAAACTTATTGCGTTTATGCGAATTGCGTTTAGATAACGTAGTATATCGATTAGGAATTGCTCCAACCAGAAGAGCTGCACGTCAATTAGTTTCTCACAGACATATATTGGTGAATGGAGAAGTGGTAAATATTCCTTCTTACAGCTTAAAACCAGGAGATATTGTTTCGGTAAGAGAAAAATCTAAATCTCTTGAAGCAATAAGCAATTCGTTAAACGTTAATGTTTGCAACTCTGACTGGTTAGAATGGGACAGAGCTTTAATGAGTGGAAAAGTAATTACCGAACCACAAAGAGAGCAAATTCCTGAAAATATTAAAGAACAATTGATAGTAGAGTTATACTCTAAATAATAACTAAATACATATATTAGCTATGGCTATTTTAAATTTTATAAAACCCGACAAAGTTGTAATGATTGAATCAGATGATTTCTCAGGATCATTTGAGTTCAGACCATTAGAACCCGGTTACGGAATTACCATTGGTAATGCACTTAGAAGAGTACTTTTGTCCTCTTTGGAAGGGTTCGCCATAACTTCGGTAAAAATTTCGGGTGTTGAACACGAATTTTCATCTATCAAAGGAGTAATTGAAGATGTTACCGAAATTATATTAAATCTTAAGCAAGTTAGATTTAAGCAACAAATTGAAGGTACAGATACTGAACGTGTAACTGTAAAAGTTAGCGGTCAGGAACAATTTACTGCCGGCGATATTGGTAAGTTTACATCAGCTTTCCAAGTACTTAATACAGATTTGGTAATTTGTAACATGGAGCCTTCTGTAAAACTTGAGATGGAGTTAACCATCAAAAAGGGACGCGGATATGTTCCATCTGAAGAAAATAAAATTTCTGATGCTTCTGCCGGAGAAATTGCAATCGATTCTATCCACACACCAATCAAAAATGTGAAATATCACATTGAAAATTATCGTGTAGAACAAAAAACCGATTACGAAAAGTTAGTGTTGGATATAACTACCGATGGTTCAATTTTACCAAAAGATGCTTTAACTGAAGCCGCAAAAATATTGATTCATCACTTTATGTTGTTCTCTGACGAACGCATTACACTTGACAGTGAAGAAAAATCGGCTATTGAAGAGTTTGATGAAGACTCATTGCATATGCGTCAGTTATTAAAAACTAAATTAGTAGATTTAGATTTATCAGTACGTGCATTGAATTGTTTGAAATCTGCCGACATAGAAACACTCGGCGAATTGGTACAATTCAACAAAAACGATTTATTGAAATTTAGAAATTTCGGTAAAAAATCATTAACCGAATTAGAAGAATTAGTTGAAAACAAAGGTTTACATTTTGGAATGAATGTAGCCAAATATAAATTGGATAAGGAGTAACAGCTATGAGACACGGAAAAAAATTCAATCACTTAGGCAGAAAAAAAGGACACAGAGAAGCAATGTTGTCCAATATGGCTTTCTCGTTAATTAAGCACAAGCGAATTAACACAACCGTAGCCAAAGCAAAAGCGCTTAGAAAATACATTGAGCCGCTTATTACAAAATCAAAAAATGATACTACACATAACCGTCGTGTTGTATTCAGTTATTTACAAGATAAACACGCTGTATCTGAATTATATCGTGACATTGCTCCAAAAGTAATGGATCGTCCCGGCGGATATACTCGTATCCTTAAAACAGGTTTCAGATTAGGTGATAATGCAGAAATGTGTTTTATCGAATTAGTTGACTTTAACGAAACTTATGTTAAAGAAACTAAGAAGAAATCTACACGCAGAAGAAGAGGCGGTAAAAAGACAAAAGCTGCAGAAACTACTGCTGCAACTCCTGCAACTGAAGAAACTGCTACAGAAGAAACACCTAAAGCAGAAGCAAAAGAAAACGAAAACACTGAAAACAAATCTACTGAAGAGAACAAGAATGAGGAAGGTAAAGATAAAGAATAGAATGTGTTTTAATTTATAATTTGAAAAGGATAAGGCTTTTTAGCTTTATCCTTTTTTTATATATTATTTTTGTCAACAAAAAAAAAGAAATAATGAAAAGAGCAACACTTCTTCTTCAAGACGGAACAGTATTTCACGGCAATGCCGTTGGAGCCATCGGCACAACAACAGGCGAAATATGTTTTAATACCGGAATGACCGGATATCAAGAGATTTTTACTGACCCTTCTTATGCCGGGCAAATTATTACAATGACCACTGCACACATAGGAAATTATGGTGTTAATGAAATGGAAGTAGAATCCGATTTCGTAAAAATAAACGGATTGGTTTGTAAAAAATTCAGCGATATTTTTTCTCGTACGGCAGCGTCAGATTCTCTTCAAAATTATCTTGAACAAAATAATATTGTAGGTATTTCCGATATTGATACCAGAGCTTTAGTTCGTCATATTAGAGATAAGGGCGCCATGAATGCCATTATTTCTTCAGAAGTTGACGATTTGGATAAATTAAAACAAATGTTGAGCGAGGTACCTTCAATGCAAGGACTTGAATTAGCATCTGCGGTAAGCACAAAAGAACCTTTTTATTTTGGCGATGAAAACAGTATGTATAAAGTTGCTGTTTTAGACTTTGGCGTGAAGAAAAATATTCTTCGTTGTTTAGCTGAGCGAAATTGTTATATGAAAGTTTTTCCGTATTATACTTCTTACGAAGAGATTAAAAAATGGAATCCGGATGGAATAATGTTGAGTAATGGTCCCGGCGACCCCGAACCATTGACACAAGTACAAAATACTATACGTGAAATTTTATCGGATGACATTCCTGTATTCGGAATTTGTTTGGGTCACCAATTATTGTCATTATCCATTGGTTTAAAAACCGAAAAAATGCACAATGGTCACCGTGGGATTAATCATCCAATAAAAAATATAATTACCGGAAAAGGAGAAATTACTTCGCAAAACCACGGTTTTGTTGTTCGCAAAGAAGATGCTGAACAAAATCCTGATGTGGAGATTACACATATTCATTTAAACGATGATACACTTGCAGGAATAAGACTTAAAAACAAAGATGTGTTCAGTGTACAATATCACCCCGAATCATCACCCGGACCGCACGATTCAAGATATTTATTCGATGACTTTATCAATAATATGAAAAAACGTAAAAACTAACGAATTTAAAAAATTTAATTATGAGTTTTATAGCAAATATTCACGCCCGTCAAATCCTTGATTCAAGAGGTAACCCTACAATCGAAGTAGAAGTAATGACCCAATCCGGTACGGTTGGAAGAGCAGCAGTGCCTTCGGGAGCATCTACCGGAATACATGAAGCTGTTGAGTTACGCGATGGCGACAAAAGTATTTATATGGGAAAAAGCGTTTATAAAGCTGTACAAAATGTGAATACCATTTTGAACGAGCAGCTTAATGGCGCTTATATATTTGACCAAAATGCCATTGACAAAAATATGATTGAAATTGATGGCACTGAAAACAAAAGCAACATTGGAGCAAACGCCATTTTAGGGGTTTCTTTGGCTTGTGCACGTGCTGCTGCCGAAGAATTGAGAATGCCTTTGTATAAATACATTGGCGGAGTGAATGCTAATGTGTTGCCTGTTCCGATGATGAATATTCTTAATGGCGGTTCTCATGCTGATAACAGTATCGATTTTCAAGAATTTATGGTAATGCCTGTAAATGCGGATACTTTCTCGGAATCATTACGAATGGGAGTAGAAATTTTCCACCATCTCAAAAATGTATTAAAAAGCAAAGGATATTCTACCAACGTTGGAGATGAAGGTGGTTTTGCACCGAATTTAAAATCAAATGAAGAAGCTATCGAAACCGTACTGTCGGCAATTGAAAAAGCAGGTTATGTTCCGGGTAAAGATGTTTATATAGCAATGGATGCTGCCTCGTCAGAATTTTACAATGCCGATGAAAATGTTTATCACCTGAAGAAATCAACCGGAGAAAAATTAACATCCGCTCAAATGGTTGATTATTGGAAATCGTGGGTTGAAAAATACCCGATTCTTTCTATCGAAGACGGTTTAGCCGAAGATGACTGGGAAGGGTGGAAATTGCTTACACAAACCATTGGCGATAAGGTTCAATTGGTTGGAGATGACTTATTTGTTACCAATACAAAACGATTATCAAAAGGTATTGATGAAGGTATTGCCAACAGTATATTGGTAAAAGTAAACCAAATAGGAACACTTACCGAAACCATTGAAGCGGTTACCATGGCGCAACGTGCCAAATATACGGCAGTAATCAGTCACCGCTCGGGCGAAACCGAAGATACTACCATTGCTGATTTGGCGGTAGCATTAAATACCGGACAAATTAAAACCGGTTCGGCTTCACGGTCAGACAGAATGGCAAAATACAATCAGTTACTCAGAATTGAAGAAGAACTTGGCGATTCGGCAAAATTTTTAGGTAAAGACCTAAATTTTTTGAAATAAATATTTCGGAAATCAGTCTTCAATGATTATATTTACCCAAGCCAAAAAATAAATTATTAACATTAAAAAATAGAGCAAAAGATGAGCGAAGAAGTAGCAAAATTAGTATTGGATGGAAAAACTTTTGAACTACCGGTTGTTACTGGTACAGAAGGTGAAAAAGCCATTGATATTACTCAATTAAGAGCAAAAACTGGATATATAACCCTAGATTCAGGTTATAAGAATACAGGATCAACCAAAAGTGCCATTACATTTTTAGATGGAGAAAAAGGCATATTACGCTATAGAGGGTATCCTATTGAGCAATTAGCCGAAAATGCAAACTTTTTGGAAGTTGCTTATTTATTGATTTATGGAAAATTACCTAATAAACAAGAATTTGAAGCATTTAACAAATCGATTACCAATCACACTTTGGTACAAGAAGATATTAAACATTTTCTTGAAGCTTATCCCTCAAAAGCACATCCGATGGGTGTTTTGGCAGCAGCAGTTTCTACTCTTGCTACTTTCTACCCCGAATCGCAAGAAGAAAATCGTACGACAGAAGCCATAAACCTTACCATTCATCGTTTGATAGCCAAAATGATTACTTTGGTGGCGTGGACGAAAAAAAATAAAATGCGTATGCCATTAATGTATCCTAACAATAAGTTCGGATATGTAGAGAATTTCTTGTATATGATGTTTGCATTACCAACCGAAGAATATACACCCAATCCCGTGGTTGTAAAAGCATTACACAAATTATTAATTCTTCATGCCGATCATGAGCAAAACTGTTCAGCATCTACTGTTCGTATAGTAGGTTCATCTCATGCCAGCTTATATGCATCTATTTCAGCAGGTATCTCTGCTCTTTGGGGACCATTACACGGTGGTGCCAATCAAGCAGTTATTGAAATGCTTGAAGCTATCAAAAATGATGGTGGAGATGTAAAAAAATGGGTTGATAAAGCAAAAGATAAAAACGATCCGTTCCGTTTAATGGGATTTGGACACCGCGTTTACAAAAACTTCGATCCAAGAGCCAAAATTATCAAAAAAGCTTGTGATGATGTTTTAGCACAATTGGGCATTAATGATCCTATTTTAGATATTGCCAAGCAATTAGAAGAAGTAGCACTAAACGATCCATATTTTGTAGAAAGAAAATTATATCCTAATGTAGATTTCTATTCAGGAATTATCTATCGCGCAATAGGTATTCCTACCGAAATGTTTACCGTTATGTTTGCTTTGGGACGTTTACCCGGATGGATAGCACAATGGAAAGAAATGCGTGAGAATAACGAGCCAATTGGTCGTCCGCGTCAAATTTATGTTGGCGAAACCGAAAGAGATTTCGTACCCATGGATAAGAGATCTTAATATTTAATTTAAGAGTGTCGAAATAAAAATCCCAAATCAAATTTGATTTGGGATTTTCTTATATTACTGAACATAAACAGAATACTTATAATTGATTTTGCATTAAGCATTCAGCCAACTGTAAATCAAAAGGAGTGGTAAGTTTTATGTTTTCTCTGTTTCCTTCAATGGTTTTAATTGAATAGCCTGCATGTTCTGCAACTGAGGCGTCATCTGTAAATTCAGGAGAATAGGGTTGTTTGTATGCTTTTTTGATGATTTCTGTTTGAAAAACTTGAGGTGTTTGTACTAAAACATATTCATTTCGATTCACAATTTCCGATGAATTTTCACCTGTAATTTTTCTAATCGATTCAAATACGGGAATAACAGGAATTACAGCCGGATAATGCTCTACAGAAGATAAAAGCGATTGAATTACGCTGTGAGCAATCAATGGACGAACAGCATCGTGAATAGCCACTATTTTGCTGTTTGGAGAAATTTTTTCCAAACCGTTTTTTACGGAATCGAATCGTTCGTTGCCACCAAAAGCAATTGTATGCGGGATATTGAATTGGTGTTGAATACAAAGTCCTTCCCAATAATCTGTTTGATTTTCAGGAAGGACAAGTATAAATTCTTTTTCTGTCGAGATACTTTTGTTTAGTTTGTTTAGCGTATGCATGATAATCGGCAGCCCGTTCAATTCTAAAAATTGTTTGGGAATTTCGGATAACATTCGTTTTCCGGAACCACCGGCTACAACAATAACGCTAATCATGTTTGTTTACATTAAGCTCTCAAAAGTAAAATCATCGTTGGTCGAAACATTTTCTGTTGATGATTCATCAGTTTTCTCATTTTTTGATGCAGGAGCAGACGAATTGTTTTTTGATTGTTCTATTCGCTTGCCTATTGAGCGAATGTAAGCATTTAACATTTTATGTAATTTCTCAATTTCGGCTTCGTAAGTATTAAAATCTTCTTCCGAAATCAAATTTCTGTCAAATGCTTTTTTTATCAATCCGCGAGTATCTAATAAAGCACCACGAGATTTGTAGCAAAACTGACGGTTTTCTTCAAAAAAATAGCGTCCGTACCCTTGTGCTATGTTCGAAGAAATGTTATCGGCAGTTAAAACTAATTTTTTACCTAGAGTATCTTTGGCAAAATCTTCCCAATTACTTACTTTATTCCATAGTTCTTGTTCGAAAATTTGACATTCGTTGTACAAGTTTAAGTCTTCTAATTTCATGGTTATAATAGTTTATTAGTTATAAAATTAACATGGCATCGCCGTATGAATAAAAACGATATTTTTCTTTTACTGCTTCTTTGTATGCTTTCATAATTAAATCATAACCACCAAATGCGGCTGTCATCATCAATAACGTTGATTCGGGCATATGAAAGTTGGTAATCATACTGTTGGCAATTTTAAAATCATACGGAGGAAATATAAATTTATTGGTCCAACCGTGAAATGGTTTTAAATGTCCGTCGGTTGATACAGATGATTCCAATACACGCATTGTAGTGGTTCCAACGGCACAAATTCTGCGTTTTTCGTCTATTTTTTGATTGACAATTTTTGCTGTTTCTTCAGGAATGAAAATTTCTTCAGAATCCATTTTATGTTTGGTCAAATCTTCTACCTCTACTTGTCGGAATGTACCCAAACCTACGTGCAATGTTACAAAAGCCGTGTCAATGCCTTTAATTTCCATTCGCTTTAACAAATGTTTTGAAAAGTGCAAGCCGGCAGTTGGAGCGGCAACAGCACCTTCTTTTTTGGCATACACCGTTTGATAGCGTTCCTCATCTTCAGGCACAACATCGCGGTGAATGTATTTTGGGATAGGTGTTTGACCTAATTTTTCTATTAAACCTTTAAACTCTTCGTAAGGTCCGTCAAACAAAAAGCGAACGGTTCTTCCTCGCGAAGTAGTATTGTCAATTACTTCGGCAACCAATTCGTCATCGCCAAAATATAGCTTGTTTCCGATTCGGATTTTTCGGGCAGGGTCAACCAATACATCCCATAATAAATTATCGCGGTTTAATTCTCTTAACAAGAAAACTTCTATACGCGCACCGGTTTTTTCTTTATTTCCGTACAATCGGGCAGGAAAAACCTTGGTGTCGTTCATTATCATTAAATCTTTTTCATCGAAATATTCCAATACATCTTTAAAGATTCTGTGTTCGATTTTTCCCGTATCGCGATGTACCACCATTAAACGGGATTCATCTCTTTGGTCGGCGGGGAATTTAGCCACTAACTCAGGTGGCAAGTCAAATTTAAATTGTGATAGTTTCATAATTTTATCAATTTACGGATTGATTTTTAAAGGGTGCAAAAATACGCTTTTTGCCAGGAAAATTGAAGTTTTTAACCTTTTTTAATTTAAGGCATTTAATTTTTTTAGAATTGATTTTTTAATTCCCGGAGATAAAGAATTTATTATTTCATCATGAAAAAGAAAATTCACTTCTTGCTTTAACTCAGGATATTGTTCCGTTAATTCCAGCAATATTAGTCCTGCGTAATATCGACAAGAGGAGATATTATTTGCGTTATTCCATATTTTTATTGCTGCATCAAGCAGTTTACTGTGCCATTTTTCTTGCAATTCTATTTGTCTTAGTGCTTTTAAAGATTCTCGAATTATACTTTGGTTTCCGGAAATTAAAAGGTCAAACAATTGAGCAATATATACTTTAACAACAGTTACTTGATATTTATTCAACAGCCAAAGTGCTTTCCAGCTGTCTTTATGTTTTGCAAAACTGAAATTCTGCAAATTATCCTTGTTTTTTGCGATAAGCTTTAATTGATTTTCTTCATTTATCAATTTAATCCCGGCAATGAAATCGTTAATATCCATACATTAACAGAATTACGTGAAAATTTTATCAAGCTCTTCGATGGTAAGAGCTTTGTTCGTGTTAAAACTGCCTATTTCGGTTCTTCTTAATGCTGTTAAATGCGCAGCGTTTTTCAATTTCAGTCCAAAATCGCGTGCAATGGCTCTGATATAAGTGCCTTTGGAACATTGAATTTTAAAATCGATGTTTGGCAAATCAATATTGGTTATTTCAAAAGAATGAATGGTAATGTTGTTGGCTTTAATCTCTACTTGTTCGCCTTTTCGGGCAAATTCGTATGCTCGCTTTCCGTCAATTCTTTTGGCCGAAAATTGAGGAGCAACTTGCATTTGTTCACCTTCAAATGATTGAGCAACGCTTAAAATTTCATCTTTGGTTATATGTTCAAACGGAAATGTTTGGTCCACTTCGGTTTCTAAATCAAATGATGGGGTGGAAGCGCCAATGGTTATGGTGCCTGTATAAGTTTTTGGCAATGCCTGAAATTCATTTATTTTTTTTGTGAATTTTCCGGTGCAGATAATGAGCAGTCCGGTTGCCAAAGGGTCTAATGTTCCGGCGTGCCCGACTTTAATTTTTTTTATTTTGTGCTTTCTTTTTATCAGGTATTTAAGTTTGGAAACAGCATTGAAAGACGTCCAGTGGAGAGGTTTGTCAACTAAAAATAATTGACCGTTTTGTAAATCTTCCAATTCGGTAGAAACATTCATTTATTGAAAAAGTTTATATCCTATGGCAATTGTCCCGACAACAAAACAGTAATAAGCAAAATATTGCAATTTGGCGTTTTTTACCAAACGAATCATCCAGTTACACGCCAATAATCCGGAAACAAATGCCGCAATAAATCCTACGATTAATGCCGCTGCCGAAACCGGAGCAGCATCAGCCGAAGTAACAGCATCTTGGATGCCGCCTTGAGAAAGTTCATAGTATTTTTTTGCTTTTAATAATGTAGCCCCGAGTATGGGAGGCAATACCATTAAAAAGGAAAAACGGGCAGCCTCGGCTCGGTTTACACCCAATAAAAGAGCGGTAGCAATAGTAGAACCCGAACGGCTAATTCCCGGAAGTATGGCAATTGCTTGAGCCAACCCAATGATTATAGCTTCTTTTGCTGTGATTTCGCCTGTTCGTTCTTTTGCTTTTTCGGTAAGATAAAGTAAAATCCCGGTTATTATGAGCATAAATCCAACCAGTAATATTTGTCCTTCAAAAAATTGTTCTACTTTATCCTCAAAAAAAACGCCAACAATTCCCACCGGAATCATTGACAGAATAATGTAAAACAAATAACGTGTGGCGTAATTCCATTTAAATTCGAGTACGCCTTTAAATAAATCAACTATGGTTTTCCAAAATACCACAATTGTACTGAGAGCTGTTGCACCGTGAACTACAACAGAGAAAAGCAATGGGTCTTGCATTTTTATGCCTAAAATGGCTTTGCCCAGCTCAATGTGTCCACTGCTGCTAACGGGTAAAAATTCCGTTAATCCTTGAATTATGCCTAATATGATGGCTTCTACAATCGACATTGTGGATGATTATTTTTTCATAATGGCATAAATGATAGTTACAAATCCACCCAAAATTAAAATTGGTGCTAATGTAACTCTTCTGAAAGAAAAAATTTCCTCATTAAAAACTTTTGGATCGTCGCTTCCACCGCCTATCATCAATATATATCCCAAAATAATGATGCCTAATCCTATCAAAAGCCATTTGTAATTTTCTTTTCCAAAGGCAAATCGATTTTCATTATTATTTGATGTACTCATAGTTATAGTTTTTGATTAGTATAATTCATTGGTTTGAATACGTAAATATTTTCTTACGGCAAAGTAAGTAGAAATATACGATATAAATACACCAATTATTATGATGAATATATATAAAAATGCGTATAATTCTATGTTTTGATGATTGATAATTTCCGGAATTTCTTGCTTAATCCAATATAAAACACCGGTAAGCATTGCCAATGCCAATATTGAACTGATAAAACCGTTGAGAACCGCTTTTCTGATAAACGGACGCCTGATAAAAGAAGGCGTAGCGCCAACCAATTGCATTGTTTTAATAATGAATCGTTGGGCATAAATTGCTAATCGTATTGAGTTGTTAATCATTGCTATCGAAATTAGCAACAATAACGAAGCTAATCCTAAGAGAATAAATGTAATTTTTTTTACGTTTTCGTTAATAGCTGCCACTAAGTCTTTTCTGTAATAGACTTCTTTAATATATTTATTTTCAAGTAATTGCTTTTCAATGTTTGCCAAACTGTCGGTTTTGGCGTATTCAGGGTTTAACTTTATATCTATCGTGGGCAAAAGCGGATTATAGCCCAAAAAATCAAGAAAATCTTCACCTAAATCTTTTTCCAATTGCAAAGCGGCACTGTCGGGGTCAACAAAAATAGTTTCGCGCACAAATGGTTCGGCATCCAATGATTTTTGTATCTGTTTAAATTCCACCTCTTTTACTTCGGGTTTTAAAATGATGGAAAAACCGATATTTTCTTTTACATGGTCGGAAAGGAGCTTGGCATTTAACAAGATAATTCCTATCAATCCCAAGGTAAATAATACCAAACTGATACTGATAACAGTAGAAACCGACGAGGTTTTTGCCTTACGGCGAGCATATTTTTCGTAACCCGTACTCATATTACAGTTCGCTAAATTATTATTTTGAATGCATATATCCGAAAAATGTATCAAAAATCCTTCTAAATATTGTTAATTTCGCCTTTTAAAACAGCTTTTGCAAAATGGAACATTATAATTGGAACGAGATTGAAAAAAATTGGCAAAAATACTGGGCCGAAAATAAAATTTATCATGTAGAGGAAGACCCTGAAAAAGAAAAGTACTATGTATTGGATATGTTCCCATATCCCAGTGGAGCAGGTTTGCACGTAGGACATCCGTTAGGGTATATTGCATCCGATATTTATGCACGATATAAAAGATTAAAAGGATTTAATGTCCTTCACCCGATGGGATACGATTCGTTTGGATTACCTGCCGAACAATATGCGATTCAAACCGGTCAGCATCCGGCGGTAACAACTGAAAAAAACATTGCCCGTTACCGTCAACAATTGGATAAAATCGGTTTTTCATTCGATTGGGACAGAGAAGTACGCACATCAGACCCCAAATATTATAAATGGACACAATGGATATTTATTCAATTATTCAACAGTTGGTATAACAAAAAAACAGACAAAGCCGAAAAAATCGATACATTGGTAGCTGTTTTTGAAAAAGAAGGAAATGCCAATGTTGATGCGGAAACTACACAACAGGAGGTTTTTACTGCCGAGCAGTGGCAAGCATTTTCCGAATCGGAAAAACAAGAAATTTTACTAAATTACCGTTTGGCTTATATTAGTGAAAGTATGGTCAATTGGTGTCCTGCTTTGGGTACCGTATTGGCAAATGATGAAGTGAAAGACGGTGTGTCGGAGCGTGGCGGACATCCGGTAGTGCAAAAAAAGATGAAGCAATGGAGCTTGCGAATTACCGCTTATGCACAACGCTTACTCGACGGATTGGAAAAAATCGATTGGTCAGAATCCATTAAAGAAATTCAACGAAACTGGATTGGTCGAAGCGAAGGGGCTTTGGTTGATTTTTTACTCAAAGATAATGAAGGAAATATTCGTGTATTCACCACTCGTCCCGATACAATTTTTGGTGTTTCGTTTATGGTTTTGGCGCCCGAACATCCTTTAGTGGAGCAAATAACGACCGATGAATATAAAAATGACGTTATTGCCTATCAGGAAGAAACCGCTAAACGCAGTGAGCGCGAACGATTGGCAGATGTAGAACGTGTTTCGGGACAGTTTACGGGAGCGTATGCCATTCACCCGTTTACAGGCGAAGAAATACCCGTTTGGATTAGCGATTATGTATTGTACGGATACGGAACAGGAGCTGTAATGGCTGTTCCGGCAGGTGACAGCAGAGACCATCGTTTTGCCAAACATTTTGGGTTGACCATTAAACCGATTTTTAAAGATATAGATGTTACCGAACAGGCGTATGAAGGCAAAGATGCAGAATTGATAAATTCCGATTTCTTAAACGGACTAAAAGGAAAAAAAGCCATTGATAAAGCAATTGAAGAAATTAAAAAAAGAGGAATTGGCGAGCGAAAAATAAATTACCGTTTGCGTGATGCTATATTTTCGCGTCAGCGATATTGGGGCGAGCCCATTCCGGTTTATTATAAAGATGGCGTTCCGTATGTGATGGATGAAAAAGCCCTGCCGCTCGAATTACCCGAAGTAGATAAATTTTTACCCACCGAAAAAGGTGAGCCGCCATTGGCAAGAGCCAAAAATTGGACATACAACGGTTATCCGCTCGAAACCAATACAATGCCCGGTTTTGCCGGTTCATCGTGGTATTTTATGCGTTATACCGACCCAAAAAACGATAAAATGTTTGCCTCGCCCGAAAAATTAAATTATTGGCAAAACGTAGATTTATATATGGGTGGTGCCGAACACGCTACCGGACATTTGCTCTATGCCCGATTTTGGACCAAAGTATTGTATGATTTAGGTTACGTTCCTTACGACGAACCATTCCAAAAAATGATTAATCAAGGAATGATTCAAGGGAATAGTGCTTTGATTTTTAGAGTTTATGGCGGAAAATATACAATAAATAATTTCATTAATTATCCTAAATATTTAGATTTTATCATAGAAGATGGTGAAATACGAGATGGTATTGGTGAAATTTTCTGGCCAATAATTTTTGTTTCTTCTGGTTTAATTAATAAAATTGATGATTTTACAAAAGAGAAAATAGCTAAAAGTATAATAAATAGAATATCGAAAAAATTCAATATTGACATTAATGATATAAAACTAGATATTGATAATATAAAGCTTATACCTATTCATATTGACATTTCCTTACTAAAATCAAACGATGAGGTAGATTTGGATAAATTACGCCAGTGGCGTGATGAGTTTAAAAACGCCAAATTTATTACCGAAGAAGACGGTCGCTTTTTGGTAAAACGCGAAGTGGAAAAAATGTCCAAATCAAAATATAATGTACAAACACCCGACGAATTGGTAGATAAGTACGGTGCCGATACATTACGTTGTTACGAAATGTTTTTGGGACCGGTAGAACAACATAAACCGTGGGATACCAAAGGAATTGAAGGTGTCAACCGGTTTTTGAAAAAATTCTGGCGTTTGTTTTTCAACGACAATGGCTTTTATGTTTCGGATGAGGAACCTACAAAAGAAGAATGGAAAATTTTGCATCGCAACCTGAAAAAAATTACCGAAGATATTGAGCGTTTTTCATTCAATACGGTTGTCAGTCAGTTTATGATAACAACCAACGAACTGGCACAAGCCAAATGCAATAAACGTAAAATTTTAGAACCTTTGGTTGTTGCTTTATCGCCTTACGCACCACATATTGCCGAAGAATTGTGGCATCGTTTGGGACATAATTCATCGGTTACACAAGCTGCTTTCCCACAATATGATGAAAGTTATTTGGTGGAATCGTCGCACAAATATCCGGTAATGATTAACGGAAAAATGCGCTTTACCGTAGAATTACCTTTGGATATGAGCAAAGAAGCCATCGAAAAAGAAGTGTTGGCAATGGAACAAGCCCAAAAATGGACAGAAGGTAAATCACCCAAAAAAGTTATTGTTGTCCCAAAAAAGATTGTGAATATTGTCTTGTAAATCTTAAAAGTGAACAATCAAAAAACTTAAAAAACGATGAAACTCGATAAATCAAAACAATTATATCAACGCGGAAATAAACATTTGGTAGGAGCAGTAAACAGTCCGGTTAGAGCTTTTGGAAGTGTAGGAGGTAATCCTGTGTTTATGGACCACGCCGACGGCTCAAAAATTTACGATGTGGACGGGAATGAATACATTGATTTGGTTGGCTCTTACGGACCAATGATTTTAGGACATAATCATCCGATAGTTTTAGATGCAGTAAAAGAAGCCATTGAAAAAGGTTTTACATTTGGAGCAAGTGCGCTCGGGGAAATAGAATTGGCAGAATTAATTTATGAAAATTTTTCCGGAATAGATAAAATTCGTTTTGTTAACTCGGGTACAGAAGCTGTATTAAGTGCCATTCGTTTGGCTCGGGCATTTACGGGTCGCAATAAAATCATTAAATTTTCAGGCTGTTATCACGGGCACAGTGATGCGCTTTTGGTTGCGGCAGGAAGTGGTGTGGTAACTTTTAGTTTGCCCGGAAGTGCCGGTGTTCCCGAAGCTGCCGTTAAAGATACTTTAATCGCAAACTACAACGATTTACAATCGGTAAAACATCATTTTGATGAATTCCCCAACGATATTGCCGCAATATTTATCGAACCTGTTGCAGGTAATATGGGTGTGGTGCTTCCCGAAAAAGAATTTTTACAACAACTGAAAGAATTGGCACATGCCAATGGTGCATTGCTTGTTATAGATGAGGTAATGACAGGTTTCCGTTCTACTTTTGGCGGAGCGCAACATAAGTTGGGTGTTACGGCGGATATTACCTGTATGGGAAAAGTTATTGGCGGAGGATTTCCTGTTGGTGCTTATGCTGCCCGCGAAGAAATTATGAATCGTGTGGCACCTGTCGGAGATGTATATCAAGCCGGTACATTGAGCGGAAACCCGGTGGCAATGGCTGTGGGCAAAGCTACGTTGGAGACCCTAAAAGCCATTAATCCTTATGATGATTTTGAAAAAAAAGCACAAGTAATTGAAGATACATTATTGTCGGCAGCCAAAGAAAAAGGCATTCCTTTAACAGTAAATCGATTTGGGTCAATGATAAATCCGTTTTTTACCGATAAAAAAGTAACCAATTTTGATGATGCCAAATCGTGCGATACGGAACTGTTCGCCAAGTTTTTCTGGAATGTAATGGAAAATGGCGTATATATTCCGCCGTCACAATTTGAAGCGTGGTTTTTAAATACCGCCATTACCGGTTTGGATATGGAAAAACTGCAAGAAGCATTGCGTAATAGTATTAAAGAGTTATAAGATGTTTAAATTTTTATTGCTATTGCATTTGTTGGGCGCAACAATTTGGGTCGGTGGGCATTTGTTTATCGGAATAAAATTGTTACCCAAAGCACTTAAAACAGGCGATAAAACCGATTTGTTAAATTTCGAACGAAATTACGAAACAATAGGAATGCCGGCTCTGCTTATTCAGGTAATTTCCGGTTTGTGGTTGGCGTATATTCACGAACCGGAAATTAGTCATTGGTTTACTTTTTCCGGACATAACGGTTTACATATATCCATAAAATTACTTTTGTTGTTTATTACGGTTGTCTGTGCAATAATTGCCAACAAAGTATTAATTCCCAATATCGAAAACCCAAAAAGCTTTAAGAAACTGGCAGCACTTATTTACATTGTAACAATATCATCGATATTGTTTCTAATAACAGGGTTAAGTTTTCGAGTTGGAATTTTTTAATAGAATTTTTTACTTTTTTGGAAAGTCTATGTGAGTTTTTCGCGCTGTTCGGGCGGAACATATTTAACAAAAAAGTTTATCCATATAGCCCTTGATATTCTAAATACATAAGGAACGGTTAAAAACAAAAAAGGAATATCAATGGCAAAAAACAAAGGTATCGAAAAAGCATTGAAAACCGACAGGGCAACAAATACGGCAACATTTTCGGCAATAGTAATGGCATAACTTACATACATTGCTCCATAATAAAAACCGGTTTCCAAAGTGAATTTTTGTCCGCAAACAGGGCATCTTTCCGGCATATCAAAAAAATGCTTAAAATGCCAAGGGTTTTTATCGCAAAACAAATCTCCTTCGTGACAACGCGGACATTTTAAATATAATACACTATAAAGTGGATTTCCTTTTTTTATTAACGACATTTATGCTCAATTTTGTAGGCAATATTAAACATAAATTTTTCACACTTAAGTAACATGAGTCACATAACTGATTTAGAACTGCATTTTGGCGACCGCGCTTTATTCAATAAAATTTCATTTGTCATAAATTCATCCGACAGGATTGGCTTGGTAGGGAAAAACGGAAGCGGTAAATCAACCTTGCTCAAATGTATTGCCGGTATTCAACCTTACGATGGCGGAAAAATCTCTTTTCCAAGCGATTATACCATTGGATATTTACCTCAAGATATGGATTTTAGCTTTGGTAAAACTATTTTTGATGAGGTGAAAACCACTTTTACGGAAGTAAACGATATTCAAAAAGAAATAGACAGCATTACACAAGAAATCAATCATCGTACCGATTACGAGTCGGAGAGTTATTTGGAATTGTGCGATAAATTAAATGAACTGAATAATCGACTCTCGCATTTGGGCGGATATGATATTGAAGGCGAAATTGAATCGGTTTTGCTGGGGCTTGGATTTTCCAGAAATCAATTCAATGATAAAACCGACATCTTAAGCGGCGGTTGGCGTATGCGAATAGAATTGGCGAAAATATTACTGAAAAAGCCCGATTTACTTTTGCTCGATGAACCCACAAATCACCTTGATATTTTATCTATCCAATGGCTCGAACAATTTTTGTTAAAGAATAATAAAGCATTGTTAGTAGTCTCGCACGATAAAGCTTTTTTGGATAATGTAACCAATCGAACCATTGAAATTATCAAAGGCAGAATTTATGATTACAAAGCGCCTTATTCAAAATTCCTGACCTTACGAAAAGAGCGTATCGAACAGCAGTTGGCGGCATATCAAAACCAGCAGAAAAAAATAAAAGATACCGAAAAGTTTATAGAACGGTTTAGAGCTAAAGCTACAAAAGCTACGCAAGTACAAAGCCGCATTAAGCAACTCGAAAAAATGGAACGCATTGAAATAGACGAAACCGATGATATTACCATGCAATTTCACTTTCCGCCGGCACCACATTCAGGAAAAGTAGTGTTGGAACTCGAAAATGTAGCCAAAAAATACGATAAAGATTATGTCTTTAAAGAAGTAAATATGATTGTAGAACGAGGCGAAAAGTTGGCTTTTGTAGGGCAAAACGGACAAGGAAAAACCACACTCAGTAAAATTATTGTAGGAGAATTGGATTACGAAGGAACAGTAAAATACGGACACGAAGTAAAAATAGGATATTACGCACAAAATCAAGCAGATGAACTGGATGGTGAAAAAACGGTTTTTGAAACCATTGATGAAGTGGCAAAGGGTGAAATTCGCAAAAAAGTAAGAAACTTGCTTGGCGCATTTATGTTTAGCGGAGATGATGCCGATAAAAAAGTAAAAGTATTAAGCGGAGGAGAAAGGGCACGAGTTGCGTTGTGTAAATTATTACTTGAACCGGTTAATTTACTCATTCTCGATGAGCCTACCAATCACCTGGATATTCCCTCTAAAGAAGTGCTGAAAAAAGCATTGAAAGAATACGAAGGAACAATGATATTGGTCTCACATGACAGGGATTTTCTGCAAAACCTTACCAATAAAACCATTCAATTTGAAAACGGAAGAGTAAAAGAATTTATTGGAACGGTAAACGAATATTTGGCATCAAAAAAACTCGATGAATTTACGCAACTCGAACAACAAAAAACAACCGATAAATCAGAAAATCAAAAACAACAGCAAAGCAAAGAGTCTAAAAACGATTACTTGCAAAGAAAAGAATTGGAGAAAAAACGCCGAAAGTTGAAAAATCAAATTCAAAAATTGGAATTGGAGATTACCCGGTTGGAAACATTGCAAAAAGAGCTAAATGATAAACTGATGCAACCCGAACAGTTTTCGCAAGAATTGTTGAATCAACATACCGAAGTTTCCGTAAAACTCGAAGAAGCAATGCAACAATGGGAAAAATTAACCGAACAACTTTTAGTGTTGGAAGATGAATAAATTTAATCGTGATATGAAAAAATACGGTACATTACAGCATATTGTTTTGGTTGCCATAGTTTTTGCAATCATCAGTTTTTTATATGATTATTTCATTAATGATAATATTGATTTTACGGGGTTGGTGGTCAAAACAGTAATATTTGCGCCAACGTTCAGTCTTTTAATGAAAATGATTAAAGGTGAAGAAAAATAACGAAAGCTATAGGTTAAACCTTTTCAAATAAATCTATTTTCATTTTTCTTAAATAACGCGAGTTTTGGATAACACATCATTAAGAAAATAAGCTGTTAGCATTTTACTTTTTCTTTTCCATCGATGAAAAGAAACAAAAATATAGTGTTTTCAAAAGGTCTTCCAAGAAATGAAAGATTTATTTGAGAGCAAATCTCACCCGGACTAGCGCATCGTTATCTTTATTTGCAATCTATTCGCACGACTGCTTGAAGACACAAAGAAAAAAAAATTGGCATCTTACAAGTTTCGTTGTGAAACAGGCAACAACAAACGTTAAAACGAACCCCTGTTTGAGCTCAGCCATCAA